>Ga0209611_10000648_pt1 | contig 54051 bp, 50 predicted proteins | sample S1TSphgellanicum_3_FD_187693 | JGI IMG/M metagenome (GOLD analysis project Ga0209611, IMG submission 187693) | Host-associated microbial communities from peat moss isolated from Minnesota, USA - S1T2_Fc - Sphagnum magellanicum MG (SPAdes) (version 2) | ecosystem: Host-associated > Plants > Peat... | reverse complement strand
AATGTTTTAATTCATATCCTTTGGCTTCCAATTCTATTTGGCTCAGTATAAAACTAAGAGCAATAGTTTTGTTGAAACCAAATACCAAGTGCCATTGGGGATGAGTGAATGAAAAAAGTTTGGCCTTTATGAAATGGTCAAACTTGAAAATAAAATTGGATTATTCTAAACCTACTTATATAACTTAAACCTAGCTATTTTTCAATCTACTTACATACCTACATAAACCTACTTACTTAATAGGGTTTAATTATTATCTACCTACTTAGGCACCACGTGTCAACATCTTATTGGCCATAAAATTAAATGATTTAAATTTCATTAATTAATATTTTAAATTTTAAAAATAGGTGGGCCTTAATTACCACGTGTCACCATATAATTGGTGTTAAAATATTGAACACATGTCAAATGGTCAATGAACGTTCCATAGTGTGCCACGTGTCATCATCTTACTGGTAAAAACTTTAATGATTAAGATTAATCCAATGAATTTTTAATTTTAAAAACACAAAAAATTAAATAATGACACGTGTCCACAAGCTAGTTGTCTAATTTTTAAACATCTGCCATATTTTCATTAGTTGTATGTAGTTGTAAGGAAAGTTGCACATAAGGTGCAACTACATTAGATTGGTATGTATGTATGAACATGTATACTAACATCGTATATACATGTTGCATACATACTATCGCATGCAATTGCATGTCCCATGCAACTAAATTTTAGTTACATGCGATAGTTGCAAAACCCAAAATTTCTAGTAGTGTTTGAAGAAACATATTGTTTCCAATGGACTTGGCTTTGTGTTGAGTCTCCCAAGTGTTCTTGACATTTTTGCCACATTTAATGTTCACAAAGTAGTGCAAATGCCTTGGTTTCCTTTTTGTTATTATCCACCATTTCATCTTCATCATCAGGAATTGTTGCACTCCCATCAATAAATTTCCAAAGGCCATGCTTGGAAAGCATCATGTGGATATTGAACTTCCAAAGATGAAAGTTGCCACCACTAAATTGTTAGAAATATTATTCGTTTCAATTCCCAATGTCAAAAGGATGAATAATATACACATCCTTATAGTAGTTAGGTTAGGTTGAATAATAGCACCTAAGGTTTAGAACTAGAAGTTAAATTAAGGCTTGGCGACACCTAAGGTTAGCATTTGATGGTGACGAGGGTTAGGCGGCAACTACATTAGGGTTAAGTGGCAACTACTTTAAGGTTAGGAAAAAATATATTGACATGTTCCCAAACTCCTTGATAAACTCAAATGTAAGTCTGAAATGAAAATAACGAAAGAATAAGGAATTGGGGCACATTCTCTAGCTTGTAGCACTTTGGGGGTAAAGGGGAATGTTGGAGCTCCAGGATGGGACTAAAGAGAATGACAAGCGATCAATCACTCACACGGACCTGCACAAAGCAAACAACAACTTGGTTAATGCATAACTGGAGCACTTTTGGTGTTAGGACAAACCATAGGCAAACTCGGATTCACAAGACTCACCACGGCCCAGACTTGGGGGAAGCCACTACCTTCCCCCTTATAGTATATTCTATGGTTAGCCACAGGACCAACATTCAAATGGCATTTTGTCTCGGGACTCCCAAATGGGAGTCCCAAAATTCCCAAAATTGGGACTCTCGCGAGTTTGGGGGACCATAATTTTGCTTATAGACCTATGATTGAGATGAGGTCTAAAGCAAAGTTATAAGCCTCGTCAAGAACTTTCCAACGATATGTCACACACCACCTGCACGCAAGGAAATCAGGGTGATTCTTAACTTTTAATGGTCGGGAGTCAAATTACCAATTTGACTCCCGGCCCTTCTTTTGGCTATAACTTGTGTTTCAGTGTCCAAATGGGTCATGCGAACCCATTTCAGACATCTAAGTTCCAAGAGTTTTTCAATGATATAAGGAATTCTTTAATTCAATGAGTTTTTGACCCCTGCGATGGCCCTCTGAATATTCAGGAGTCTATTAGGACTCCAACTCCCAAAGTGGGAGCTCATTTGGGAGTGTCGAGGTTCATTCCCTCACTCTTTTGCACTCCTAGGAACATGAAGTGTGACTCCCAGGCTCAATCTTGGCCTGCACCTTTGTAAACCCTTGCCTTAGTTGTGAGCCCAAGGCTAGGATTGTGACATATATATTGGAGTGGTTTTGAGTTATTTTTCATTCTTTCCTTTAAACATTTGAAAAAAATTCTTACATAAACTTGAAATCTCACTTCAAACTTACAAGGATGGCAAAGAATTCTCTTTGACACACTTGAAATTTGAAGTTTTTAATAACTCGAAAAACCTCTCTTCCACACATTTTAAATTTCAAATTGAAACTTTCAAAAAATTTAAAAAACACTCTCCCACATTTGAGAACTTATAACACTTTGAAAAAGCCTCTTCTACACCTCGCACTCACTTAGACACGTTGCAATCTCCTTATATGCCACCACTTAAAAATGAACTCCCATTCATTTTGCAACCTTGTAAACTAAAAGCCTTACTTCAAAAAAATTCTTCCTTTCTATGCAATACAACCTAAAAACCCTTCATTTTTTGTTCTAACACAATGTCCTTTCTCTTGCTTGGTGTGGGCCAATAACCTATTGGAAACAACTTGAAAGCAAGCAAGAAATGAAACACTCAAGGTTCATGAAATAGATCAATTATATTAACTAATAAGAAGATTATAAAGGTTTTATGCTCAAATGCTATAATCACAAAACTATGGTTTGCAACAACTAACAAGGTTTAAAGGTTCTATGTGCATTTAAAACCATGAAATGAAATAATGAAAGACTATTCAAAACCATTCCAATATATATTATCTCTTAACCCTTAAGTAGCTGCCATTTAACCCTAATCGAGTTGTCGCCTAACCCTAGCCGTTATTGGAAACAACTTCAAAACAAGCAAGAAATGAAACATTCAAGGTTCATGAAATGGAATAATTGTATTAACTAACGAAAAGATTACAAAGGTTGTATGCTTAAATGCTACAATCACAAAACTATGGCTTGTAACAACTAACAAGGCTTGAAGTTTTTATGTGCACTCAAAACCATGAAAGGAGAAAACGAAAGACTACTCAAAACCACTCCATTATATACTATCATCTAACCTTAAGTAGCCACCATTTAACCCTAACCTATCATAACCCTAGCCTTGGGCTTGCGACCAAAGCAAGGGTTTGCAAAAGTGCAAGTCAAAACTGAGCCCGAGAATCACATTTCATACTCTCGGGAGTGCAAAAAAGTGTGAGGGAATGAACCTTCACACTCCCAAGTGAACTCCCATTTTGGGAATTGGAGTCCCAATGGACTCCCGAATCTTCAAAAGGCGATTGCAAGGGTCAAAACTCATTCGATTGAAAATTTCCTTATATCATTGGAAAGTTCTTAGAATGTAGATGTCCGAAATGGGCTCACATGACCCATTTAGAGACTTGAAACACAAGTTGAGGCTTTTATTGGGATTCAAAGTGTAGTATACTTAAGCTATAAACACTTTGGTGTCATGTTCAATCATTCATTTTTTATCATCTAGATGCCTTCTTGGGATTCTCATTAATGTGAACATGTTCATTGCATTTGTTTATAGCCACATATGGTCAGAAGGGAACTATGAGGGAAAATGATTACACCAACAAGAGGCAACAAAGAGAAAATAATGCCATAACAGGCAAGAACATCATGTTGTTTGCATGTTTTATTAGCCTTGTTTTTATTGTGGTTTGCATTTTCTTTTAGATTTTCCATGAGTTTATACTTGTGTTAGTTTTAGTGCCATCAAGAAACCAATGTTAATTTGCATTAACTTGTTGGTTGGATTGTAGTTTGCGGTTGGACAACATGTGGTGTTGATGAATCAAAGTAACCCAAGGTAGAAGGTGGCATCTAGAAATATTAGTGGGCATTGGTGGGTGGACAAGTTCTATGGTGCATGTATTCTTGATTTTTAGTTTAAAGTGGATGTTGAGGAGGCTCATGTGTTTGATCATCTGCTTATCCACCCACATGAAGCTAATGACCAGGCTCTAGTGTGAGACGTGGTAAGCACTTGTAGTTTGTGGAACTGGAAGTTTGTTAAAGTTGTCTAGGTAGAATTATGGGCTTTCAACTTGTAGCAATAATATGTAATGTTTGTTAGATTCTTTTGGCAAAAAACAAAAAACTACATGAGTTATTTTTGGTGAAACCTGTAATGTGATCCAATTCATTTGTTTTTTATTATACAACACTTCTTCCCAATCTTTATTTGTTTTGTGTAATGTAATAGGGATTTGAGGCTTCATTTGAAACTTGATTTTTGGTGGCATGAAATGATGTAAATTTCAATTCAAAATATGGTTAGATTTCTTAGTAGCTATTTTGAATTGCTTTAGAATTACTTTTGTATGACTCAAGAAGCATGTATGACTAATAGTTGTAGTTATGTTTAAATTAATTGGGAAGCAAACATTGACCGTGAACATTTCCCCTAGTCATTGATGTGGTATTCTTGCGATCCTTAATAATTAATCATTGAATTTCATATGACTATCATAGGTGAATAACATGAAATAAATGACTAAAGAATTGCATACCACAATCATTGACATATGACTGAATAGTTATAACCATATACATAATATCACTTATAAATGACTACTCTCATATTACATTATGTACACATGTCCCTATTAATGGTTGCCACATGGAACATGGAATTTTTTTTTAATAACAATTATTTATCTAAAATAACTAGTGTATGACTATTGATTTGTGTAGGCAACATGATGCCACTTGGAAACCTACAATTAATGGACATGGCCATCTCTGACACATACAAGTGGACCAATTTATGACAACCACGTACCACATTTGGAATTGGAATTCTACTCATATTTAACTCATTAAGTAGTTGATATGTGGGATGACGAGTCAACATGTTTAGTTAAATATAAACAAATCAGAAGTCTATATGTGGACCAATCTCTATGTGTTATATTTTATGTTTGGAGAAAATTATAAATTACATTTTAATCATTTACTCCTTTGACACATAGGATGATAAGTCAAATGTGGACCCAACAAAAAACCATCAAACCTGCCACATAGAATAATTGTTTGTGGTGACATGTGATGTGGGCTCATTTACATGGTAGCATGTGTTCTATATGATTACAAAATTGTTCGTTATAACTAGTGGATGAAGTGTGCCATGTCAACCAATCAATGACTACTTGTCCTAAACAACTTATTCATAATGACTTTTGGCAACAGTTAGTCAATGTGTCCTTTATGATAAAATTTCCAATCATAGAGTTATTTAGAGTTTGTGAGTTTCTACTAATGCTTGGTGCCACTTCCCAAGGGTAGGAAGCCAATTTGTTGCAAATGGGTGTTCAAAATCAAACATGGGGTTGTTGGTGAAATCGAACGTTACAAGGCAATACTTGTGGCAAGAAGTTTCACCCAAACCTTTGGAGTTGACTATAACAAAACCTTTGCACTCATTGCAAAGTTTGTGTTAATTCATTGTATCCTTGCACTAGCATCCATTGAAAACATGGAGATTCATCAAATGGACATCAAAATCACATTTCTCAATGGTGACCTTGAAAAGGAGATCTACATGGAACAACCCCAGGGATTCACACAAGGAGGCAAACATCTTGTGTGTAAGTTTCACAAATCATTGTATGGCTTGAAACAATTTTCAAAAGCTTGGAACCAAAAGTTAGATGCATTCTTGAAAAGCATCAAGTTTGTGAGGAGTGATGTGGACTTTAGCATGTATGTTGCACAAGTGGAAGGTGTCAAGTTTTTCATTATTGCCGATGTTGATGATCTTATCTTGGTGTGTAAATAATAAGAATAAGCTTTTGCAAGTGACGGACGAACTTTTTTGAAAGTTCGAAATGAAAAATCTTAGCGATTTACATTTCTTCTTGGGCATGGAAGTGGAAAGGGATCATGAGCGACATCTTTTTTACATCAACCAAATGGGTATCTCAACGAGATTCTTTAGCATTTTCACATGGAGGATTGCAAAGCCATCAAATACCACTTGATCCCAAAACAAAGTTGAAAAAAAATATGAACAAAGATGTTGAGATGGTTAGGGTTCCTTATCAACAAACTATTGGATCCTTGATGTATGCCATGATGTACTTGGTCGGACTTGACATACCTAATAAGCAGGGTGAGTCAACACATGGCCAATCCAAGCTTAGAACATTGGATTATGGTGAAGCACATTTTTTGAAACTTGTAATGCACCTTGCAATTCAAATTATGATTTGATAAACTACCACCCCAAGAGATGATTAGATATTGTGATGTGGATTGGGCTAGTGACCTTGAGGATAGGAGATCCACCATAGGGTTTGTTTTGGAAACAACAAAAAGACAAACAAGGTTTGAAACACCAAAGTTTAAGAAAAGATACAATTGTATTGAAATGATAAAAAAGGAAATCGCATGGGTTGAAAGTGTCACAAACTATAATCATAAAATTATAACTTGTAGCAAACTAACTCCAAACTCCAAAGTCTCTAGGTGCATTCAAAAACTTGATAGAAAAGAATGAAAGACTATTAAAAAACACTCCAATATATACTATATTCTAACCTTCAAGTAGCCACCATTAACCCTAACCTAGTTGTTACCAACTCCTAACCCTAGCCGCCATCAAACCCTAACCTTAATCACCACCAAACCCTAATCTAATCACCATCAAACCTTAATGTAGCCTCCATTCCTAAACCTTAATGTAGCCTCCATTCCTAAACCTTAACTGCCACTATTCAACCTAACCTAACTACTATAAAGATGTGAATATTACTCATCCTTTTGATGAATGTGTAACACATTCATCAACATTGGGAATTGGAAACAAATAATATTTATAACATTCCCACTCTATGAAGTTTCTAATCCGAAGATGGTTATTAATTTGTTATGTTGTCTTTTTGATAATGCCTTGGTAAGCACATCCATCACCATGGCCTTCGTTGAACAATATTCGAACATGATTTCGCCATTTTCAACTGATTTTTGAATAATGTGATGTTGAACACCAATGTGCTTTGTTCAAGCATGTTGGGTGGGATTCTTTGTCAGTGATATTGGACCTTGGTTGTCACATCAAATCACCATTGCCTTCTTCTCTTTCATGTACCTTAATTCTTTCATGAGCTTTGTTATCCATATAACTTCCATGGTAAATTGCGTACTTGTCATGTATTCGACTTCAATCATTGACAAAACGATTGTGGGTTGTCATTTGTTATTCCAAGAAATGGCTCCACCTCCCATCATGAATACAAACCCCATGGTGGATCTCTTATTTTCAAGGTCATTGGCCAAATCTGTATCACAATATCCGACCATTTCTCGGGGTGGTAATCCTCCAAATCATAATTTGAATTACAAGGTACCTTGTAAGTATTGAAAAATATGTTTGATTATAATCTAATCTTCTAAGCTTGGATTGGCCATGTGTTAACTCACTACGCTTATTAGGTATGCCAAATCTGGCCAAATACATAACATGGCATACATCAAGGATCATTAGAAATACTATTTGTTTCTAATTCTCAATATTGATGAACGTGTTAAACATTCATCAAAAGGATAAATAGTATTCACATCCTTGTAATAGTTAGGTTAGGGTTTAGAAGTGGAAACTACTTAGGGCTTGGTGGCGGCTAGGGTTAGGGTTTGGTGGAGGCTAAGTTAGGGTTAAGTGGCGGCTACTTTAAGGTTAAGAGATGGTATATAACGGAGTGGTTTTGAATAGTCTTTCATTCTCTCCTTTCATGGTTTTTGAATGCACATAGAACCTTTAAGCTTTGTTACTTGTTACAAGTCATAGTTTTGTGATTATAGCATTTGAAACATACAACCTTTGTAATCTTCTTGTTAGTTAATACAATTGTTCCATTTCATGAACCTTGAATCTTTCATTTTTTGCTTGTTTTCAAGTTGTTTCCAATAGGCCCGTTCCACCTTTTTGGTGGCCATGCACCAATCATGAGGCCATTCCTTACATTATTTTTGGGACCTTTATCTTTGTCCATCTTGTTATGGTTCATTCAAACCCTCTTCTTGTGATGGAACAAATTTATTTTTTGAAGAAGAATTTAACGTAGATTCATCACCTTCCACATCTTCTGGTGGACTCTTTTTCAAAGATATATGATTAACATCCTTAACAAGTTCATCATCATCATTCACGACTTCATCCACAACAACATGTTCTATTTGCTTTGAAAGGGGTCTATTATTATTAACACCTTTTACTTCTTTCCTCCCTTCAAAGAACACAACATTTAGACTCTTGATGATCCTTTTGGTTTTTTCACACATTAAGTGATATGTTTTTGTCCTTTCACAATACCTTAAAAACACACAAGGTATGGATTTGGATTCTAATTTTCTTTTTTTTTCATCGAAAATGTGTGCATATGTTTTGCAACCAAAAATTCTCAAATAAAATACATCAGGATTTCTATCGGTCCATGCTTCTTGCAGGGTCTTTGAATCAAGAGCTTTGGTTGGGCGTCAATTTTTGATATAAACTATTATGTTCACTGCCTTTGCCCAAAATTCTAAGTCAAGTCCTTGTGCACAAATCATGTTCCTAGTGCACTCCATGATGGTCTTATTGGTTCGTTCCACAACTCTATTTTGTTATAATGTGTGAGGAACACTTGTTTATTGTTGGATTCCACATTCACACAAAAAGTTGTCAAACTTTTTGGACACAAACTCTTTTCCATTGTCGGATCACAAGGTTTTGATCTTCATCTTGGTTTCATTTTTCACCAAGGCCTATGCCTTGAATTCGTCAAACACCTTTCCTTTTGTTTTCAAAAGGTAGACATGAGTTTTTTTCAAAAAGTTACGATGAAGGTGACAAAGTATTGTGCTCCACCACGAGATGTGGTCTTCATCAGTCTGCACACATCGCTATGCACAAGCTCCTAAAGCTTCAAAACCCTAGTTGTTTCAGTTTTAGAAAAAGATGTCCTTTGACATTTACTTCAATGCAAGTTTCACACACATGGTGAAATGGAACTTTTTTCAAGTTCATGCCATTGACCATTTTTTCCAACTTCTTAAGGCTCGCCATGTTGAGGTGGCTAAGTTTTTGGTGCCAAAACATAGTTTTTTCATTCAAAAACTTTGCCACATTCGCACTTTCCTTCCGAACATTGATGTTGAAAAGATATAAGTTTTTTTCCCCCCATGATTCCGCCACAACCACTCCATGGACATTGTTCACTTTATAACCATCCTTGTTAAATTTCATTTTCAAGCCCTTCGAAATGAGTTTGCTAATGAAAATGAAATTATTTTTCATTTTGGGAACATGAAGAACTTGAATGATGGTTGTTGTTATAAATACTATTCATTTCTAATTCCCAATGTTGATGAATGTGTTAAACATTCATCAAAAGGATGAATAGTATTCACATCCTTATAGTAGTTAGGTTACGGTTTAATGGCGGTTAAGGTTAGGTTATTAAGGTTATGCGACAACTAAGTTAGGGTTAAGTGGCGGCTACTTTAAGGTTAGGAGATAATATATATTAAAGTGGTTTTGAGTAATCTTTCATTCTTTCCTTTCATGGTTTTAAGTGCACATAAAACCTTCAAGCCTTATCAGTTGTTGCAAGCCATAGTTTTGTGATTATAACATTTGAAACATAAAACCTTTGTAATCTTCTTGTTAGTTAATATAATTACTCCATTTCATGAACCTTGAGTGTTTCATTTCTTGCTTGTTTTCAAGTTGTTTTCCAATAGTTGTAAGCAACATTTTACCTACAACTTGCATTACACCCTTAATGCTCCCTTTGCCAATGGCCTCCAAAATGGTGTCATCTCCCATGTATACCCTTCGTGGAACAATGGATTCGTAAGTGTTGAACCATTTTCGTTCAAATGTCATGTGTTGTGTTGTGTTGAAATCGATGATCCAATTGTACGCCATATGATCAATAACACTCAAGGCGACAACAAAAATTTGTTCTTGATCTTCACAAGCTTGGTTTGCCTTTTCTTTCTATCACTTTTCTTTTTCAAACAAATTCTCACACAGTGTCCGGGTTTTTTACAATAAAAACAAACCTTTTGAAATGCTTTATGAGTTTTGTTAAAAAATGTGGCATTTTTCTTATTTTCACTTGATTTTTTCTTGGAAACCTCATGAAACAATCAAGCAACAATGAATTGAATGTCAACATCTTTAATGGACATGGATTCCAAACTCGTGACTAAGTTATCAAGATGGGGGAAGGCTCATGAAAGGTACCATGTACATGTCTTCATGTTGAATCTTCACCTCAATGGAACATAATTAATCCGCAAGCACCTTCACCATGTTGATGTACACAAGCAAGTCTTCCCCTTCTTGCATTTTGATGGTGAAAAGCCTCCTTCGAAGAAACAATTTGTTTATTATAATCTTGGTTTTGTGCACACCACAAAGTGTTTCCCAAGTGTTCTTGACATTTTGCAATATTGAATGTGTGCAAATTATGCATCCGTGAGATGTTCACAAAATAGTGCAAATGCCTTGGTCATCTTTTTTTTATAATCCACCATTTCATTTTCATCATTAGGAATTGTTGTACTTCCATCAACAAACTTCCAAAACCCCATGCTTGGAAAGCATCATGTGCATATTGAACTTCCAAAAATGAAAGTTGCCACCATCAAACTTTTCCACGATTTTCAAAGATTCCATTTGGAAGACGACATTTAGTTTTTCATAAATGTTAAAACAAACATTCTATGTCTTTCTACTCAAATGAAATTACAAGAAGGAAAACTTGAATTTGAATTTTTTTTAATGTTTGAAAACCTCACTTCAAATCTCTCCCACTCAATTTATTATATGTCACAAAACAAAACCTTAACAAGAAAACCTTCATCCACTTGAAAAACTTTTTTTAGTTTTTTGTTTTTTTCAAAATTTGCTAATGTTTGAAAACTTCACTTGAAATCTCTCTCACTCAATTATTATATGTCACAAAATAAAACCTTTACAAGAAAACCCTCAAACATTTGAAAAATTATCTTCAAGCTTTTGCTTACTTGGGGTGCTTCAAAACAAAAGGTTTAAACTTCAACAAATGATTTTCTTCTTATATGCACAAGATTTCATTTTTTCTTGTATTAACACAATGTTCTTTCTCTTGCTTAGTGTGGGCCCATAACCTATTGGAAACAACTAGAAAATAAGCAAGGGTTGAAACACCAAAGTTTAACAAAAAATGCAATTATATTTAAAGGACAAGGAAGGAAATCACATCGGTTGAAAGTGTCATAAACTACAATCATAACATTATGACTTATAGCTAACTAACTCCAAACTCCAAAGTCTCTATGTGCATTCAAAAACTTGATAGATGAAAATGAAAGACTATTAAAAAACATTCTAATATATACCACCTCCTAACCTTAAAGTAGTTGTTTGTTAACCCTAACCTAGCCGCTATTTAACCATAATAGTTATTGCCTAACCTTAGTCACCACCAAACCTTAACCCTAACCTCCATCAAATGTTAACCCTAATTGTCGCCAAACCCTAATGTAGCTTCCACTTCTAAACCTTAACCGTCACTATTCAACCTAACCTAACTATTATAAGGATGTGAATATTAATCATCTTTTTGATGAATGTTTAACCATTCATTAACATTGGGAATTGAAAACAAATAATATTTCTAACAGTTTGTATTCATGATGGGAGGTGGAACCATTTTTTGGAGTAGCAAACGATAACCCACAATCACTTTGTTAACAATTGAAGCCGAATACATGGCAAGCACGCAAGCTATGAAAGAAACCATATGGATGACAAAGCTCATGAAGGACTTAAGGTACATGAAAGAGAAAATGGCGATGGTGATTTGATATGACAACCAAGGTGCAATATCATTAACAAATAATCCCACTTAACATGTTTGAATAGAGCACATTGATGTTCAACATCACTTTGTTCAAAAACGAATTGAAAATGGCGAAGTCATATTTGAATATTGTTCAACAAATGACATGGTGGTGGAAGTGTTTAGCAAGGCATTATCAAAAGGACGACATAACAAATTGATAACCATGTTTGGATTAAAAACTTCATAAGGTGGAAGTGTTAAAAATATTATGCCCAATATTGATGAATGTGTGAAACATTCATCAAAATGATGAGTAATATTCACATATTTATAATAGTTAGGTTACGTTGAATAATGGTAGCTAGGGTTTAGAAGTGGAGGCTACATTAGGGTTTGATGGCAACTAGGTTAGGGTTTGGTGGCGGCTAAGGTTAGGGTTTCATGGTGACTAAGGTTAGGGGTTTGGTGGTGGATATTAGGGTTAAGCAACAGCTAGGTTATGGTTAAGTGGCGGCTATTTTAGGGTTAGAAAATAGTATATATTGGAGTGGTTTTGAGTGCACCTAGAAATTTTGAAGTTTGGAGTTAGTTTGCTACAAGTTATAGTTTTATGATTATAATTTGTAACACCTTCAACCCATGTGATTTCCTTCCTTGTCATTTCAATATAATTGCATCTTTTGTTAAGCTTTAGTGTTTCAAACCTTGTTTGTTTTCTAGTTGTTTCCAAGACCAAACGGGGTATCTCAAGGAGATTTTCAAGCATTTTTCATGGAGGATTGCAAAGCCATCAAAATGCCACTTAATCCCAATATGAAATTGAAAAAAATAAATGAGTAAAGATGTTAAGATGGTTAGGGTTCCTTAATAACAAGTTGTTGTATCTTTGATGTATGTCATGTTATGTAATCGGTCGGACTTGGCATACTTAATAAGTGTGGTGAGTCAAGACATGGCCAATCCAAACTTAGAACATTAGATTATAGTCAAGCACATTTTTTAATACTTGCAAGGCATCTTGCAATTCAAATTACAATTTAGAGGAATACCACCCCTAAAGATGGTCAAATAATGTGATGTGGATTGGGTTGATGACCTTGAGGATAGGAGATCCACCATAGGGTTTGTATTCATGATCAAAGGTGGAACCATTTCTTGGAATAATAAACAACCCATAATTGTTTAGTCAACAACCAAGGTTGAATACATTGCAAGCACCCAAGCTACCAAGAAAACCATATGGATGACAAAGTTCATGAAGGAATTAAGGTACATTAAAGAGAAAAAAGTCATGGTGATTTGATATGATAACAAATATGCAATATCATTGACAAAAAATCCCACCTAAGATGCTCAAACAAAGCAAATTGATGGGTGAAAACACATTATAGTGACCCTTCTGGGTTGTCATATTGTATTATTTTTAAGGGATGTGCATGTTTGAATGTATCCCACCTCAAGCTTTTGAAATATTTTCAAAATATTTTTGCATATTATGTTAGCATATAGCCTAGGTAAAAGATTGGAAAAGAAACCATTTCATTTTATAAAATGGGAGATTGGAATACATTTGTGGAAATGAATGTAATGTACATGTGTATTCAAAAACACAAATATATTCCAAAAATAATTTAAATGATTTTTAATCTTTATGAAAGTTGAAGATATATACAACCATGTCATTTCACATAGTATGAACCATGTTTGGATACCATGCAACTAATTTGCATTTCAAAAAATGAGTTTTTTTAACAAAGATGCTATAAATGTGTGGTAAATTGAAATTTTTATAAGAAATCACATCCACATAATGACAAGAATAGCTAGATGGACCATTTTTAAAATTTTATTAAAATTGATTATTATAATAATTAATGGAGCCTTAAAGTTAGTGCAATCAAAACAAAATTGAGGCCTTATTATACCAATGTACATTATAAATATATTCATGGCTATTTCAATATAGATAATGAAATTTATTATTATTTTAAAAATATTACTACATAACATTAGTTTTGTAGAAATAATTGTTATAGGGCCCAAAAAAAAAATTGATATCCAAAATTAAATGTACCATGTTTTTGGAACAATTATATTGTATGTATTATAATACTAGACCCAAAAGTGCCCCAAAGGGGGTCACCGTAGTGTGCTTTCACATTGATGTTCAACATCATTTTTTTCAAAAACAAGTTGAAAATGGGGAAGTGATGTTTGAATATTGTTCAACAAAAAACATGGTGGCAAATGTGTTTACCAAAGCATCGTCAAAAGAACAACGTAACAAATTGATGACCATGTTCGGATTTGAAATTTCATAGAATGGGAATGTTAAAAATACTATTAATTTCTAATCCTCAAGGTTGATGAATGTTTAACAAATTCATCAAAAGGATGAATAATATTCACATCCTTATAGTAGTTAGGTTTTATGATTGTAATTTGTGAAACCTTCAACCCATATGATTTCCTTCCTTGTCATTTCAATACAATTACACCCAAAACTTTAGTGTTTCAAACCTTATTTTATTTTTAGTTGTTTCTAACAAACAATGGGATTTTGTTTTTTCCTTCATTTGTGGAAACATCATTGTTTTTTACTATTGTACATGTCTTGTAGTTTCAAGGCATGGCCTATCATCCAATGATTCATAGGAGGTTTTAACATTTTGTTCTTAAAATCTTATGCCACCTAGGTTCGTTTTCTTGGAATTACATTAAATCATTTTTGGGATTTTATGAATTATATTAATAGCAAATTATCAAGGGTTACCAAATCTTTTGTTGAAAAATCATTCAATATGCTTGTGAAAAAATGTTCTAGAATCTACTTTTTCACTCTCATGCATTCATTGGCATGTGTAAACATCGCCCAATGGTAATCTTCCATATCCTCCTTGGAAATGTTTATAATTTAATGTAATTTTTTTTTGGTTTATTTTAGCACTTGCCCATTGCCATCACCATGCCACCCATTCATTTGTTTTGTCAATTGCCTTTTTCCATTCTATTCCCCATGTTCTGATTTTCAACAAATGTCAAAGGGGGACTAACCAAGTGTCATCTCTTGGATATTGCCAAGGCTTTGTTGTCATCTCACATATTCTATTTAGTATGCTTGAAATCAACATATATTCAATCACAAATTCCAAGGTGTTTGATGTGACAATTGGTGATAATTTACTTCTTACCATTATAGAATAAAGGTCTAATGATTGATTGCAAACATGTGGTAGAGGTAGAAAGGATGTAATTAATTAGTTTAAATGGAGAAAATGTAAATTTAGGTATAGATCGTGCAAATTAGTAATAAAAGGGAAAAGAATGCAATTTTATTATATAAGTAGCAAGAATGGATGATGCAAGAGGCTCAAAGAATGAATGAAAAAAAATAAAAATTTAAATGGTATAGATAATGTAAAATGTTATGAACTACTTCATATTGTTTCAATTCTAATGGGCACATACCTTTTGGTGGTCAACATGTAAGTGTTTGGATTGGCATACCTCTTGGTGGGTCAATAAGTTTATATGTAACTAAATTGGATTTAGTTTTAAATTCTATATGGTTTAGATGTTGCAAAGATTGAATATACATCATATTAAAAAATATGAAGTATGATTTAAGCATTTCATGTGTTGAGTTTTTCAAAAGAAACCAACATAAATTTGTTCCACTCTTTTTTTGTTCAATTTTTTGCAAACAAATCGTATATTGCCAACAATCATTAAATAGTTCATCCATTTTCATTTTTCATCCATAAATATCTTTCATCCATGAACACATGGCAAAATATTCTATCCCATGTGTCAAATAATATTTCCAAAATATTCTGTCGACATTAATAAAATATTCCAAAAAAGATTTGTTCATGCTCACTTGTTCATGTTCACCAAATAACATCATTTCCTAATGTGCTCTACCATTACAACATTAGTATCCAAAACAAATATTGTTGGAGGTGTTATGCCAAGTTGTTTTAAATCATGTTGGCTCAAAACTTGAATACTCATTTCCATGTTGGTGAGCACTTTAAGTTTGCATCACCTTTAGTGGATTCATCCATGTATGTGTCTTTGATTGAAAATGGAATTACATCCTTTGAAACATGGTTCATTTCTGAAACTTGCATTTTTGTATTAGACAAATGTTCTTGGAACATCAAAACATAAAAACATGATGGTTTTTCACCTTTAAAACATGATTAGCAACATTTTTGTTAGACCTTTTAGTGCTAATTAAACTAGAAATCAGGATGCACATCTTAATTCTACCACCCCATCCTGAAGCAAACCTCGCTTTGTGGGGGAAATTAATGTATCCTAAGGCACACCCCAACGAACATTTACCCAACCCATGTTTATGTCCTCACGATGTTTCATTTACTTTTTATAGCCAGAACTAAAGCTTTTAATTTATTTCCTCCCAAATGTCCTAAAACATTACAACATCTTCATGCACCATATCCTTTGTTGCCCTGATTTATACATAAGTGAAAAATTATGACCTTTTGGATAAATTATTTGATGTTGACATGAACTTTTCATATGCAACCTTTATTTTTTCATCCCTAAACCTTCCAAAATTTCCCATCCCCCAAATAGTAGATGCTCATCTTGCTTTAATATATATGTGAGTTTTCACCAAACACAATGATATTCCCGTATCTTCAACTTTCTAATGGAAGTTTGGTTAGCTCTTTAAAGTGGACATGCACAACTAACATCCTTATCAAGCAAATGCTAGAAAAACCATTTATTAGCCTAACTTCCCAAGGAACATTCTTATAAGGTGTGTTATTCTATAGCAAGTCATTTGAAATAAATTTTGCATCTTCAACAAAATGGGACCAAGGGAGCTCAAGCCTATAAGTTGCTAGTAAGCATTTGTCATTAGTGATAATATGCCATAAAGGATTCTAATCCCATTTTATAGCCTCAAACTCCTTGAATTGTTTAGCAACAAAGGCCCATCTTTGTTGTCTTAGGTTATCCTTGTGCTCATTTTTCACCTCAATAAACTATTGTAGATGTTTATGATAGTCCAAAAACTTGTGGAGCGAATTGGCCAATGATTGTGTGTTGCTTGCTTCCAAAAGGTTCATTGTTTGGAAAATTAAAACAACCTCATCTCCAAGTTTAGGTGTGAAAACTATATTACATAAACATAACACTAAAACATACATACAAAACATTGAATAACACCATAGTGATCATCAATAGAAATTGGTGTACTACATTCAAGTTTTGGCCTTAGGTTTGGATTTCACTATAATGGCCATGTTTCGGGTGATTGAAACCTCAACCAACTATGCCATCAAAAGTTTAATAATTAATCCCAAGGAATTTTTTTACGTCAACATATATTTGAAACATAATTACAAAACATTTACCTAAAATGAAACCTAACCCTAAGGTGATGTTGAAATCCCAATCATGGATAATTTGAAACACATGCATGTACTTAAAACATAGATATGGAAACAAGCGTGAATAAAGTGTTTGAAGTGATTATGGAATGCATATGTGAAAAATTGTATGAACATGTGCATGTAGTCCAATGAAATCTTGATGAAACATGAGGGAAACACATATTAATATGTTGAGAATTGAGTACCGGTTTGTTGCATTGGATGAATTTGTCCTATGCATAGTCTACAATAGTGTTGAATTTGGATCGCACACAAAAGGTATTCAACCTTTTTACAAATTTGTTTATTTTTTGCACCTTTTAGTTTTAATCAATAAGATTACACTAGAGTAGATGCCAAATCCTTGGCATTTCTATTGTGCTCCCAATGAGCATTAGTTTTTGTTTTGAGAGTTTCTTGACATAATCAACCTCTCGTTAAATGTGTTTTTAGATAACACCTTTTCAAGGTTTAATTTCTTCTTCCTATCCCAATCATGCATGTCCTTCTAACTTTTTGGTAGATGGTGTTGGGGTATGCAATTTTTTTGGGTTGGTACCCAAATTTCAATTATGGTGAACCTAATGTTGAAACCTTTGTATGTTTCAACTCCTCACTATCTAAATCACAATTTGAATGTGGAGACTTCGTTAGGTATTTGCATTGTGAGTTGAAACATATTATAGTGCTGAAACATGTCAATCAACAATCATTGGTTTTTTTTTTTGGAGTTTTTAGAACACGATTGTCAAAACATGGAAGTTGAGTATGAATGGTTGATGACACCAACTTCAACTTGACATCAAACATGATATTTGTGAAGAAAGATTTCGAAATTTATTGAAATGTGGCCATTGAAACATAACTACATGTATTAAAACATGTTTCATATTAAGTGATAGCTAATACTTTTTAATTGAAATTAATATTTTACATATCGATAATAGTTAATCATATTTTTCAATTGAAAACTAGAAATGAGATTATACTTTTCAAGGGGGCTACAATTAATAATTGAAACGTGTTAAAACCGAAGGAAATGTTAGAATCTTGTATAATAAATAGATAGGGTTTAATTAGATACCATTGTGTTGTGATTCTTTTATATGCATAACTTTAGGCATTTTAATTTTTGGTCTATCTTCAAAAGTATGTTGTTTGAATGTTTGGCCTACATGTTTCATGAGTCATTTCTCATGGACAACCATAAATTCTTTATTTAGGCCTATATTGCAAATCTCTAAGGGTGGTTTCTCTCCTTCTTTTACTTGTGTTGCAAGGTCTATATTCCCTACAAAGTTAATATAAACAGAAGGTGGCTATGCCTAAGCTTTGACAATGCATTCAATTTTGCCCGATATTCCAAAATGTTTTCATTTTTGTAAGATGCATGCCTTTTGTTACGTTTTTTTAATGGTGGGTACAACTTGTTCGTGAAAGGATTCCTTTTTGCATCCATTATTTTGTCACACCCTCAATGCTCATTGATCCTAATATTTGAATTCTTCTTGCAGTTAGAATACACACAAATAAATTCGCTCTTGTCTTCTCAACAATGACTATGACATTCTTGAAATAATTGCAACCACTCCTCATGAGTGTATATTTCCATGAACATTTTTTTTATCTATCTTCACATTTCTATTATCAATTTCAATGTTTTGCTCTTCATGTTTCTTTTTGTATATCACCAATAATTGAACTTTTAACCTAAGAAAAAAAAAAGACCATGTCACGCTCCCTTGTTCATGCGCAATGTGTGTATTGCCTCATGTTCACGTTGCAAGAAAGTAAAAAGCTTGCAGCACTAACAAAACTAACAAATGAAACAAAGAAACTAAACTTTAATCAAAACATGGAATGCACCCATCTTGCTTCGAATAAAGTCCTACCTCAACTTTAAAACCTATTCCATTACTTTCATTAACAGTCTTGATAGAATAATTCAGCAAAAGATACACAACGTTTGCATATGTGAAAAAGGTATAAAGTAGGATGCCCTAATGTTAAAAGTTAGTTTAGGCATGGAGGGGGTTTAGATGGAGGGGCACATAGACCATGGGGGCATGGGTTTGAATCATAGCCCTTGAAACTTGCCATGTTTATGTGGGCGTCATGTTGTAGGCTCGCCCTACTTGTGCATCCAAACCCACATTGGGCTGCCTCAAAACCAACAATGCATTTACGACATGTCAGTAAAATAATGTTAAAGCCAAAACTCCATAGATCCATTTCACATGTGTGAACTTTGAATAAAAAGGTTTCCCTATGTTTTGAACATGTGAGATTTGGGCCTATTAATTGAGGCTCATATCCAACTCTTTTTCTATTGGTGATATATCTCCAAAATGTGAAATTGAAAAAATTGAAAAAATGCGATTTTGAAAGTTTTCATTCGCCAAAAGCAAGGGCGAAAAAAGTAAAAATTGCTAAATTCATACATGTGGTTTTCATTGTGTAGGCAAACATATAGAAGGATGACTAAGGATTTGAAGTTTATTTCTGGTTTATAGAAACATAAATCCTAAGAAAACACTGCTCATGTCAACCTCTAAGAGGTCTGAATTCGAATCTTGATTGAGCAAATGGCCTACCTACTAGTAGGTATTTATAGCCTAGACCTGAGAAATTGATTCGGGGTAACCTTTTAACCCTGGGTATCAAAGTTAGGGCCAGCCTGAGAACTGGAGCTCGCGAAACCTTTTAACCCCAGGTATCAGAGCTGGGGCCAGGTGATAATCTACCCCGGTTCTCACATGTTAGACAAATGGCGGGTGGGTCCGGTATTACTGGCTGCGACACCCTCCGGTATGGAACCGTAAGAACCATTTGGGAGATACTTGCCCAACACGGGTGCAGAAGGTGTACGAGAGGTCTCCCACAAACGATTTCGCTGAGGCATTGCTTCTGTAAAAATATTAAGTACAGAACTTACATGAAATCGAGATCAGCTCTCAAGGAATAAGAAATGGCACCAAACTTGGGAGACTGCAATCTCTCAAGTTTTTGCATCCATTATCACAAATCATCTGAAGTTAAAAGGGGATGTCTTCCCCCCTCCCGCGATTGGGGTTCCCGCATACAATCTGAAACCGAAGCAGGTATAATTCACCAAAAATGGCATTAGCCTGACCAATTCTGGTTTCGATTCTCTCTATGGTCCGATTTTCATTCATCACTACCTGCACTACACATATAAAGAATTGGACGGGAGATAAAGCAGGCGGTGTTCATGGGGACAGCACATGCTATTCGCCTGGGAGCTGTCGGGCCTGCCGTTTGTTGTACGGTTCACAATGACAAGCGGTGGCGTTTGATGAGACAAGAATACATTAAGAATGGTACACAGCAGCCTGGCATGTCAATACAAGCAAATGTTTTCACTCTGTAGATCAGTGTCAATTTGAAAATAAAATTGCAGACCGGTTAAAGGTGTGCTTGACAACCAATATGTTCTGGTAGAGGCGCTAATAGCGGGGTCAAGGTTTCTGGCTCGCAGGGCTGGGCACTCAGCGTTGGCAAAGGGCGGGGATGGCGGTGGCAGGAATGATGAGGCAGGCAGTTAAAGGAGCCATCATGGAAGTATACGCCGCACGAGGGATGTCTCAGCGTGCCCGAGTTGCCACTGCCTTGGTCGTGATCATCCTCAGAGAGGTGGTGGGCTCGCTGAAGCTGGTACCATATGGGCTTTACGCGCATAACCTATACCTGTCCTTAGTTCCCTTTGGGTTGCCATCTTCGACTGTTGTTGCCCAGCATATGAAGCTTTCTGGAGCAAAGGGTTTAAAAAGAGGCTCGCAGAACATTCTGCAGAGTTGGCTGCGGCCGCGGACTCATAATGTCTCAATCGCTCGCAATGTGCGTTACGGCGACGGTGAACGCAATCTGTGAGTGCACCACATTTCTGCAACAACCAGTGGCTCTTTGTCCCCTGATTATCTAATACTCTACCAACAGCTCTCTCGAAACCCTAAATCGCAATCCTGAAATAATCTAAATCCAGCTCCTGCTGATTCGTAAGCTTCAGCTGTGGACTTTTTAGTTGAATCGTGCTGCATTTCCAAGTCTTGGCATACGATAATTCTTTTGAATGCTGTGGATGTGCTATTGTGTGGGAAGGGATGCCTGCATCTACTGTACACAAGCAAGCTAAAATGAATGAAGCTTACCCTCACAAGCTTGTTCTGAGGATAATATTTACTTTTTCATTAGCTATGTCTCTTGACTGCTAGCCAATATCATTACTGAGTCTTTTGGTCACTTCCAGATGACAGAACTCAGGACAACAGATTTCATATAATCATTTGCCCGAAATTTTGAGCAGATTATTGTGTACTTATCTATACCACCATTGGGAGCTGAGGTGGTCCGTGGGCAGCTCACTGATGTCAGTGAAGTCAGTTATGGCAGCTAGTCACTGCCATTCATGAGGAAGGTCATATCTGCGTTTTTTCACTTACAGGATTATGACCATACTCAATCTTGTTGTGTTTGTTTGGATTTGGCAAGAATTGACACAATAGTTATCTTGAAAGTGTTATAGTGGAGTTTCCTATGCAATCACAAAGATACATATGTTGTCTGTGAACCCAGATAATGCGGTGCATCTGGTGCTCAACTAATGAGGGTCTGCCTGAATCCTTGATTTGTATATTCTGAATTCCTAGTCTTTCTGATTCACAATCTTGAGTTTCTCAAAATTGAGTGTGTGATAAATCGTTTTTCAAACCTTCAAGTTTTTGGATCACGCAACGGTTCTTGTATGCTCTTGACCTGTTACATAATGTCTGGCATTGATTAACAGCTTTTCAAACTTTATCATGCAGCTATTCTGACCTCCTAGTATTGCTTATTCAGAATCATGAGTTTGTGCTTCTTGAATTGCACTTTAGTGCATTCCAGTTTGGGGGATTGTTAGTTCTTACAGTTCTTCACAAGGATTGTACTCCTGCCTTCTTCCTCAAGCACCCATACTTCAACATGTAGTGGCTGGTGCTATTTGTATCAAGCAGATTATCTGAACTAAAGGTATGGGTGTGCACAGGATGGATATATATGTGCCAGGTGGGCCAGTGCAGGGCGGATCCAAGCCAGTCATAATGTTTGTTCATGGTGGTGTGTGGGCCTCAGGAGACAAATGGCAATTTTCACCTCTTGGTTCTCAGTTGGCACAGGATGGTGTGATTGCAGTGGTAGTGCAGTATACCCTCTTCCCCCAGGTCAGAGACATATCCACGACATGTAGGAGCATTGTGATCCAGCAGTATGGTCAGTTGTGTGCTAATGCTCTGAAGGAAGCACTAACTGTTAGATTCTAAAGAATGTTGAACTGGGTATGATGCAGGTGCTAGCTGCAGACCAAGTTAGTGAGGTTTCACAAGCATTAACTTGGACAATGGACAACATACAGAATTATGGTGGTCATCCCCGTAAGATCTATGTTATGGGTCATTCCTCAGGTATTTTACCAAACATCTGTCTTCATGGTGGGACTTTAATGGGTATTCTGCTCTTTCATGTGGTAGTGAATGGTTGTTCTGGTACATCATGTCTACAATAGTTTTATAGTGGGATTTGTTAAGGCAATTGAGGACCTGGTAATTTAGAGTGACTACAGATGGTGCCATCAAATAAATCATCATGATATCTATAATACATTTCCTTAAATTGTTCTAGGGAGTCATCTATGTGCAATGCTATTGTGGGAGCGAGCAAGGTGCAGCGCTGAGATGTCTCAAGGTTGGACTGTAGAGCAGCAAGATGCTCGGATACCCCATGGCTTCATTGGTTTGGCAGGGGTGTATGATATTGCTGAACATTATAAGTATGAAACACAACGAGGTGTCAATGCTCTTTCTTGTATGAAGCCAGCCATGGGTGGTGAGAAAGGTTTTTACTCAATGTCGCCAACATTGCTCTTCACGTCACTTTTTAAAGATCTCAAAACTGATGATGCAGCCAAGTTCCTGGTTGAAGGCACTGACCTGGTGCCCACAACATGTGTGATCTTTACCAGTGACTCTGACATAGTTGTGCCTCCTGATTCTAGCTTTGCACTTCACAGAGTGCTCACGACTGCTGGATGCAATTCAAGGGTTATCAAACACAATGCTCTCAGGCATGAAGATTTTGTCATCTGGTATGATGGATGGGGGAATGTCAAACCACATATTGGTACATACTTTCAAGACATTATAGACTATGTTAGGGATGAAATACCAGTGGGCATATCTTCTTTGCTGGAATATTAGACTACAATGCCTTGCAGTGAACTTGATACAATTGAGACCTGTGTTCTTGACAGACAAAGTGATTCATTCATCTTTGTTGATTCATTTGAATTGAATGGTGTCTCCTAACCTTACAATTTTAGCAGTTGTCTAGATTCCTTGATTTTGTTCTGTACATATGGCAGCAACAATTTTAATCACAAAATTGTTCATTTTAGTCATTGGCATCTCACACAAGGTATAAGCCTCAAGTGCTCATTTACCCTGAGTGCATGATCCTACCTCCATAAGGTCAAATGTTCAGCTTAATAGCTGATACACCAGGGAAAGTCACAGAGGTGACAAAGAATCCTCTCCATTACTTTGAGCCTTTCCTGAGGAAATGAAATATATTAGCAGTGCAAGAATATGGTATACCCTTAAATATAGCTGGAGGATAAACAAGGACATCAATTTGTGTGTTTGGAGAAGAAATTTCCTCACTCCAGCCCAAGTTGTGATCATCTGAAATAGGCAACTGGAAATGTCCTTGTAGATTGATATCCTTTTCAAAGTGGACATCAACCTATCTTATTTACTACTGGACATATAAAGTCAATGTGAATTGTTATATGACATGAGGCAGGATATTACTTTCATTGAAAATCAATCTTATTTTCATTTAGCAGAGGTGGACTGGCCTCCAGGTGAAGGCTGTTAAAAACCTCTTGTTAACTTTGTGGGTATCAGTGTGCAGTTCAAACTTTGCAGTCGCCTGGACCGGATGTGGAGCCTGCATTAAAGTGGACATATATTTGCAAGGTAAGAGTGGAGTAACTTCCCCAGGGGTAGGGTGCTGCCAAAATAAGCACCCACCTGAGGTGGAGTCGAGGGGTGCTTATTTTGAGAATGTCTCACTCCAATGTTGTAAACAGATGTAAAGCATCAGCAGAATACTTTTTCCTGTGATACCTCCAATACCTGGAGGACTAGATTGAACCCTGTGCCTAATGCACAGGTGTGTGTGTATTTGACGGTACATATTACAAAATTACAATTACAAACTACATTTCCAAAACCTCTTTATATACGAAATTCCGCATGTATCCATGGGGACCCTGGCCGCTGAAAATCTTCATGTTTGCACTCCTTGTGACCCATGAGATAGCAACATACAGCTGACCATGGGAATAGACCGAAGACACCAAATATACCCTATAGTTGTTCAACTTGTAAGTAATAGTAAGTTACTTATTTAGTAGGTATCAATCTGTTGAAAATTATTTCTTTGTTTTTGTATGTTGATAAGTTCCAGTATCCAGACCCCCTCCCTGGTCATAATGGTTAGGGTTTCTGGTGCAGCCAATTTTCACATGCATCATAATAATACCTTTGGCATCCAACATATTATTATTATTGGCAAAATTATTTTTCTGGGCAATCTGAACATTCTAATTACCAATATATCTATTAAGTTTGTGTGCTAAAATGGCAATTGACATCCATTGCCATTATTATTATGGCAAATGCAAGCCTTGAAATTGCCAATATCTAATAAAAGTGTGCTTAACGGCTGTTCACTCTGGCATCCATTGAACTATAATAAAAAATTATGGCAATGTAAAAAGCATTGAAAATTTTCAATATTCTAAATAAAATTTCAAAAAGAAAAAAAAAAGAAAAGAAAAAAGCCCAACCCAACTCTTTCAGTTGTTGAGAAAGAGACAGGATGAGTGTACCTAAATCCAAAATCCCCAAAATAAAAAATACGCGCGTCTGTATTCCACTCTTTCTCCACGCGTGTCTGTATTCCACTCTTTCTCCACCCTGTCGGAGTAAACAGACCATGACAAGATGAATGGATGATCGGACGGATGGACGGATGGATGATGAAACAGATGGATGAAATGATGCTTCATGACGTCCTGTACTATATAATATCACAAGAAAAACAAAAAAACAAAATGCCTTTGCTACCCCAACCTTTGTGAAGGAAAAGTTATATTTACACAATGACCTCAGTTGTGAGCCCTTTGTATGTGAGTTTGGAGGGCATTTGAAAAAGTGAAACGCCCTCTGTACAGTGACCTGCCCCTTGTTAAAATTGCCCCCTTTTTGAAAATTTCCCCAGCCTTGTTCATTACGCTGGGAAATACCTTCCGGAGGTGGCAGGCCATTTATGCCATGGACCTTGAGCTCTGCCCTTGGGTCCCGCACTGCGGATTTTTGGCGGATGCTTTATGATGATGTAAACCTGCCAAACTTATTGATAGGTTTTCTTCATAGCGAAAACTTTGTTTAGCATCAAGTGCTAGATACTTTCAAACTAAATTAGGTCTCACATGAAGGGTAAAAACTAATAACATTACCTGCCTAATGAGCATTGTTGAGAGAGGGCGTCCCTGTTATAAAAAAGGTGATGTGGGCTGCTTTCTTTTTTTTCATTGAACAAGTGACTATAAGACGGAAATAGTAAGTATGCTAAAACCTAAGTATCATTGCAAGGTAGAGTTGCAAGGCAACGTCCCTTGCACTCTCCATCTCTTGCCATCCTTCTCCCTTTTTCTCGCCTCTTTCTCTTTGCCTTTGCTACCCGCACACCTCATGGCGCCATGCCACTCCTTCACCCTTTCGTCTTTCTTCGGTATTCTACCAATTTCAGGCCCTTTCTCGTCCACCTGTCATGCTTCATTTAACTTGTTGAGCCCTTTTGTCAAGAGCTTCTTCTTCCGTCCCGGTTTGAAGCGGAAGATGAACAACAGCAAATTTGCCATGCGGCGTTCTGCTGCAGAGAGTGGCTATGGCGGCGGAGTAGTGGCAATAACTTAATTGTTTTTGGGCAAGAAAGGTAGAGCCGACCTATCACATTGCCATTTCGTCGAGCAAAATTGTGCTCCTGAAAGGTACATGTGCCGACCTTGGAGATGAACCTCGTGCATATCCATTATCTGTCGTGAACATCTGGTACCGTGCCTGCAGTATCGCGTAGGAAGTTGTTATTGGTACTTTTTCCCAGAATAACTTAATTTCTTCTCATTACTAACGGATCTGTCGTGAATTGCGACACTGGCGGAGAAGAGCAACGAACGACACATATCCAACCCTGAGCCTGGTCGGGAAAAAATTGCGCCCCTAAGTTTTAGTTGTTGGGTGGGCAGCACGTATTGAGCAAAAATGGCGAAAAAGGGTGGAGGAGGCGAGCCGGATGAGCTGGAGGTGCTCAAGGGCACACTTCTGGCCAGGGAGCTTGAGGTCTTCACAATCAAGGACAAGATGCACCGACTTGAGGATCGTTCTCAGCTCATGGAACAGACCATGGAGCATCTGAGTGCTTCCTTAGGCGAGAAGATCTCTATGTTGACTGACATTAACAACTACCTCAAAAGGCATGGTTAAAAGAGCTATTCCCATTGCTTTACGCGCCCAATTTCAATGGGTCATTTGCATTTAGCAACCAAGTTCTTATGATTTCTCATGTGTGTTGTAGTGAGGGGATTGCAAAAGAGAAGAGAATCTCCGAACTAGAAGCAGACCTAGTGAAGTCAGAGCAAACTCTAAAAGACACCATGACAAGGATGAATAAAGAGATAGAAGACTTGAAGGATGCCAATGAATTTGCAGTGAACAGTCTAAAGTTGCAGCTAGAAGCTGCTATGGTCAAATTACGGGAAATGCAGGAATTTTTGTTGCGCAAGAAGGCTATGGAAGAAGAGCTTGCATTGTATCATAATTTCCTTTCCCACTAATTTTCTTTCCTTCAATGCATGCAGTTATGTGCTCTGCATTCTCTAGATTCATACCAATATAGGAGTGAACATCTTCAGTCACTACTGAGCACACATTTTGTTGCAACATTAAACCATTTGTGGGATGTATAGATTGAAGGATCAGCTGCAAAGGGAACAGCGGGATCATGCAGAGGCAATCAGTGATGTTGAAAGAGTCTCAGTGCAAGAAAAGGAACGACTAAAGAAGGAGATCCAAATACGTGTTGAGGAAACCAGAAAAGAGATGACTAAACTGATTGAGGAACAACTTCACTCAGTAATCATTGTCACCATACCTCCAAACCTTACAGAATGCTAAAAGAGGGTGTTATGATTGCATTTGCCATACATGATTATTCTTAAATGGATTCTACCCTTGCAATTGCAGAAAACAAAGAGGACAATAACAGATAGTGAACAGTTGAAGAAGGAAGTGGCCTATCATACATATCAGACAGACATTCTTCTGCAGCAGAATGAGAAACTTATTCAAGAGGCTGGTGAACATGTCCGCTCCCTTCATCTTGCAAAGGAGGTGAGAGCATATATAGACCAACTGATGTCATTAAAGCAATGTTTGGGAAGAGATACAAGCTTTTGCTTAGGGTCAGCTCTAAGACATGTTGTGCACCTGTTTATTTGACTCTTCTACTCTTAGAGACTGATGCATCCTGAAATGAGCATGGTGGATTTAAAGCTGGAAGAAGAGTTGGCTCGGAGGAACCACATATACCAGAAGACTACACGCATTCTGGTCTTCAAACTTCAAGGTTCTTGTATGTCCTAAAGCTGTCCTCATTTGCCAGTTAAAATTGTTGACTTAAAGTTGGATTGTAATGCCAATCTCCATTTAGCCATCTTGTTCATCTCTCTGGGTGTTTCCCATCAGCATCATTTACTCAAGATTTTGTGTTTATTCTCAGTTTGCACTGCCCTGGCATTTGCTGTCAAACAGAACTCCAAGATGGCAGGAAGGAGCAGACTGAAAAAGAGAAGAAGGATAGTGAAGAACTGCAGGAACTTCTAAAGCGTGCAGAGCAGTTGAAAACACCACCACAACCAGAGCACCAGGTTGGACAGAAATTATGTGGATCTCTGCTTTTGCTCCTTACCTGCTTTAGAAGTAATAGTAGACAGATGTTGAAAAGGATATCTCACCTCAAAGAGCTGGTTTGGATGGCAACAGAGGGGGTCAATTAATGCAAAAGGAAGGGCATGTGAGGATGCGATCAAGTTTTTGTATGCTTGTCTTGAAGACATTGAATTGGAAAGGATTGCACACACTCCTGTGCAAAATTTGTTGCTCAGGTATACAGAGCCCAACATGACCAGATGATGACCACATGTCAAATAGCAATTCTTGTGGTATTCTTCTATGCAGGAAGCTTGCATTGTCAACATGATTTCTATCACAAATATCTGCTTGCAGATTCAAAAACATTTTTGTCATCCTTCTCTACATGCATCTTTTCCAGTGCTGTATGGGCTGGATTGCATACTCTATGGACACAAAAACTTAAGATGCTTTTTTTCTCAACTTGCTTCTTTTATGTGATTCTTGGCTTGGTATATCATCATATCTGAACCCATGTTCTCTGGGTATCTTGTGTAATAGTTCTGAATCAACCCCAGTCCTACAACCTGATACACTGGACCAGTTCAGCTTACAGCAACGACATCACTTGCTTGTGTGAGTAATAACTTAACCAGATCTTCCTCTTTTCCGTATCCTGTGCAGTGGCAGTGATTCTTCATGTGTCTCTAGACTAACCAATTTAAATTGGGGAAATGAGATGTTGTCCATCTTCCCAGCCAAACAAGTAGAGAATAAAGAGCTTGGGGGCAGACAGACATGGGAGTAACGTTGTATTCTTGTCTGGACTACTCATAACAGGAAGCTGTTGCATCAAGCAGTGTCATTGAAATCATTCATGGACCAAATGGGATCACATAGCCGAAGGTCGGGCTACATAAGTGGAGGTCGATCACCTAAAGGTATAATACAAGTTACTAGATACCTCTGACCTCTTTCCAATCAGTGCTATTTTTAAAAATGAGTCATCTATGTGGATGTGCAAATTTGTTGATCAAGTTACCATCTCCCAAAACTGTAGTGTTTGATATCTAAGATGCTAAACTTTAGGGATGATTTCAATATTTCAAGTTAACATTCAAGTCCACATTTCTTTATTCCAGGTTTGGTTTGATAGGTTTGATGGTCATACATTATTGTCATCGTTGATTGTGCAACTTGGTGTGATGTTATTGATGTCATGTGTAGGGAAAGTACCAAAAATACAAGTGAGTGACATTTTGAAATTGCCTATTGAGAAGTTAATGGGTGAAGCTGGTGAAATCAAGCAAGATCCATGACTGCAGGTGGAGAGAAGTTTGTCCAACATTGGAATATCCATTAGAATCACTTGTACAAGAGAGTTCTCCTTGATGGAGCAAGGATTGGGAATTGAACTTGGTTTTCAGGCTGCACCAATCTATCTTTGTTTTCTAAGTTTGAACCATTTGTTTGGCCTCTGCATTGGATTAGGTGGTCTCTATTGAAAACCATGCCCATGAAGGATTACATCTTTGCCACTGAACTGGCCAATGCCATCCATAGGTCAGATATGTGCTTATAATCCTGTGCGAACCACTACTAATCAGCTGAGTGCTTAATATGTATAAGCACAAACTATTCAATTGGAATTGAAACCTTGAATGCCTCTGCATTGCATACAAAATCATTACCATATACAGCAACATGTTCACTGCATAAGAAATGGCATAATTAATACAGAAACAGAAATCAACACATTGGAATGGTGAATCATTGTCATCTTTCAGTGTTTGCTTTCATTTGCCTTTTCTTGTGCAATTTCATCCCTGCTGTACCTTTTCTTAGAACATCCAGGTCACATTCTCCCTCAGATGTGATTTTAGTACAGGCAGTACTAAGATCACATCTACCATTTTTTCACCTTCCAACTTCCAGAGTACTGGCTTAGTGAAGGGTACTCCTTGGTGGTTCACTAATGAAAATTAGCAGATCAGAGTTTAGTGTTTCAAGGAAAATTCAGAATGCTCACTTCTTAATAACCAACCTCACTAAATTGCACACAGATTAGATAATACAGGAGGGTTGTAGCAGCCTATCTCTCTGCATCCACTCAAATAGACCAAACATTGAAAACTGCCATCCATTGCTCACTATATCTTTGAACCCACTCAAATGGACTAAACACTGAAACCTTCCATCCTTTGGTGATACATCCCACAACTGTCTTTGCATACATAAGGTTTACTTTGGTAGGCTGAGTTTCCTGCATGACACTTCCAATGCAAAGCTGCTAGAGAAAGCTGCACTAATAAGAAATGATGACAGAACGCAGACACGTGTTTATTGCTTAGGAAAGGTTGGTTCTATCAGTCAATTCCTGGAAGCAGAAAGTACAGCATCATGAATGCTCTTGGACACGTAGACAATGACACAACTATGTAGTGGAGCAAGATGATGCCAATGCACATCCATTTTCAAGTGTTTCTCAGGTCCTTTGCAATTTGCAGAAGACCTGTCTCCAATGCCATATTGGTTCTTTCTGTTGCATCATTGACAATATAGACTTTTGCTGCTAAGTTTTCAAAATACCTGAATCAAATACAGCAAAATTGAACTCCATGAATTTTTCACAGATAATATCCATTTTGCAACCTAATTCCAGCACTTGGTGATTCCCAGACCTTAGAAGCACACAATCAAACAAATGAGACAAACAAACCCTAACTCAAGGCTTTACCCACTGATAAGTGGAGTATGGAGGGTACTTGTGTCCACTTCATCAGCAAACTTGGTGAAAATAAATACAAACTATCAGTCCCAAGAATCTAACATATGAGATTTTCTGCTGTCCTTCCTACAGGTCCATACTGCAAGGAAAGCTGCTGAGTACCTGCATATTCCAACACTCACCTGGCATAGGTGAAGCAGGAAAGAGGACCTTGCACCTAATGAGTCACATTCAGAAATATCTGTACCCTCTGCAAGAAAAAAAGAATCAAAGCAATAATGGCTCTGACTGACCTGCAAACCTGCACAGGATCAAATGGTATCAATGTGTTACATTCTACTCTCACACCTAAATGACTGACACAGGGAAGATGGATACTGATAGTGGCAAATTAAGTAACAGAGGATAGTAACCATCCACATTGCAATCTTAGGTGCTCTCCACTCCACCTGCAGCAGATGTTATTGGGCCTGCAATCTTGACATACATAGAGAGGAAGAGAGAAAGGGACTGAAGCTAACAAATATAGCCACATTCAATAGAGATTTACCCATTTTCTGCCCCTGTTCACCTGTACACAAACGATTTGTTGGCTCATTACAGCTCCATGGATGGGCTGAAGATCAACCTGAACACCTGTGTCCTGCACACACCTCATGTGAGATTGCAAGCCCCAACCCACTATGGTTTCATTCTGAAACTCATTTGGCCAGAAACCTTAACACCCTCTTCATGTTTATGCTCTGCCTGACCTGCTTGACTAACCACCCTGAAAGAGACCCTGCAAGAACATCTTTGCCTCACACATCCACAAATAACTACAAAAAAAGCAACATTTCATTAGCGCATTTCACTCCTGGAGGATGCCTTGACCCCCCAATATACAGCAAGTTCCAAACTTTCTTGAAGAAACAAACATCTTTTTCCTGCAAGTCACCTGCACAAAATAGAGTGATCTGTGAGCCCTAACAAATCAAATGAAACCTAACCTCCAAGAAATCTTCGTAGGTTCATGTTTTGGGCATGAGGGTCTATGCCAGAAATGGCCATATCGGGCCTCTGATATATGTTCGAAAACAACAAAGTGGGACCGATATAGTAGCTCTGTTGTGCATCCAAGAGCACCGATCACCATGTCTGCACGCTCCAATCTCGAAGTAGAAAGGACAGTTCACGCCATACTTTTCAGTGCCAAATATAGACGCCAAAATTCTCCGCCATGACTCTGTCTCAGTGCGACAATGCGCAGAGCGTCCCAGATTTTGTCTGATATCGATTGCCAGACCTGCGAGCAGACGCCCTCAAACGGTTTGCAGACGCGGAAAAAGCTAAAGACACTGAAACCCTTTCAAGAGGAAAAATACGACACTTCGATGAAAGCTCCCCGACTAATTCTACCTTTAGCGTATTCCAACGCCGCAAGGCACAAGCGGAGCCCAAAAAGAAAACCAGAGACAAACGAAATCTAGGAGTACACCTATGCATTGCGACCAAACAAAAGGGGGCGAACACAAAAGAGATGCAACTGCAAATAACTCAATTCGCTGAACTGAAACAACAAAATCGTCGAAAACCCCTCCGACAAGAAGGCACATGATTATATGGCTAGTTAATGAACACTAGTGTTTACATGGTGTGTTGTGGATTGATAATGCATTTTATCAGGGTGAAGGCTTTTTGGAATAATACAGGTATGAAACTGATGGATATGAGTAGGACATCAGTATTTCCTGTGCAATTGGTGTTGTGTATTTTTGTATATTTAGGCTTTACATATGTAGTTTTGTGTATGTGTTGTCTGTACTGTAATGTATATACACTACATATTTTATGTAACACTATGTATTTCTATAGCAGACAGGGGTACTAACTCTATGTGCATATGGACTTATAGTAACAACACAAGACAAATGTTTAATACTAGGTAACCAATCAAGTCTATAGCAACAAAACATGTATTAAACATTTATCCTATGTTGTTATTTGCAAATAGTACTATGAGTTGTATGAGATTTACTAATACAACTCTCATACCCTACAACAACAAAACATATTGTTCCTATGCTTGCATTAATTTCACTTGAGCACCCAAATAAGGCTGATGGAATGAGGCTTGAGGAAGCAACCTTGTGCAATATTGTTGTTGTGACAACAAGTGCTAAATAGAAAGTTAAATAATTGTTGTATAATCTGGGCAATCGTATGGTGTTGCCTCAAGTGATACCTATTTTTGAATCGGCATGCATTGAATTTTCATGCTATTGGTATATTTGTGGGTTTTACCTTTGATATGAAAAATAATTTGCCAAATTAGCCACCTTGAACATGGACTAATACATAGCCAAATTAGCTTCACCTTTAATATGAATGACAAAACCAAACAAATGGCACATTGTGGTTTATATTAATTATACATGAAATGTACATCATGCATCCAAAACAATGTGTTTCTAGCCAACTACATGCTCTAGGCTTGTTTTAATAATCTCAAGTGTTTCCTCTAATAATTGATAGATTACATTCCCACCTTTCACCCTATGGCAAGCTAGTAGCATAAGGAACTTACAAGCCAATACCAAATCAACATCTATAAATGCTACTTGAGAGTTGGAAAGGTATACATAACTAAGCTCACCATGTGCCATCTTCTAGTAATACATACTAGCTACAACCTAATCACCAACTTCAAATTTGTTGCACCATGAACAAATAAACATTTCTTGCACAAAATGTTTGGGCTTTTGACATTATAAAATATAGAAGTCAACATCCTCATCATTACTTTCTTTAGATGCAACCATAAAATTTTCACCAATCTAAAGAAGATCTCCTAGAGACTCTCCATCAATTAGGCCATGCACTCCAAGATCTATGTCTTCCTTCATGTTTCCACGCACAAATTGTGTGTTTTTGGGTTGTAATTTGATAAGTTTCCATTGCTAGACATGACTTTGATTCCCACAATTGTGCCACTCACTTTTAAAACAAATAGCATAGAAATAGGCAAGAGGCTTCACCATGAGCCTTGTTGGATCAAAAGGGCAAAAAGCATGGATGGAATGGAATTCCCTTGATCTTGGAATATTGTCACAAGCGTGTGGGTTGGACTTGCCAACTTGCTCTGGTTGCACATTCCAAAAAACTCTAGATACAACTGATCCAAGGGTGTCGTATGAATTAAGTGTTTGAATGGACATTGTGTTAGTGAGGAAATCAACACAATCTTGTGCATTTTGGAGCCTCTTATATATATTACGGTGTTACTCCATCTTCAAGGCCCTCTTCATTATAACACCATCCCATTCCCCTTTCTTGTGTCATGTGCCAAAAAAATTACAGTTCATTTTGCACCCATTAGTGAATCTTGGGTACCTACACACAAAATACATGGCTTTAGAGCCCTTAAATTGGCTTGCGCACCCATTTGACCATACCCAATGTTGGGCAGGTCTAATTCCCTGATTTGACAACCATTGCCAATGTTTCATGAAACAATGTTGTATAAACAACATATCATGCTCCTAATCATCTAAAATATAGAAGTGAATTTCTTTGATAATTTTCCCCTCATCAATCCTTGGTCCACTCATTGGGTCAACCCAAAAGGTGATATGTACTAAAATTGTAACCTAAAAGTAATGCCATTGCATAGGTTGAATTTCATTTTGGATTTCAAAGGTATAGGTTTTTGCAAAATCAATGTGGGAAAAGATAGTATCATGATATAATACATCCATAGAAATCCTACACTGGAAATCCTACCATCTTGAAACAAAATTATGTTTGACAAACTTTTGGATGTTTAGGTGCAAGTAGGTGAGGAATGTGGAGGATGATGTTTCTTTGAAATTTATTATTATTATTTTTTTGGGTTTGCCATCCTCATTCATTCCTATATCCTCTTATTGGAAACATTTCCAATATACTTCCAATCAATGGAAGGCGAAGACTCATGACAACAAATGGGAAACTTCTTATCAACTCCACAATCAAGACACTTTCCCATAAGACATTCTAACTTGTGCCATTATTTGAATTCTGGTTTTGGGCATAGACATTCCTCCATTACTACAAAATCTGGGTGCAATTCACTACTCCTCGTTCACTAAACCAATGAATTCACTACTTTCCAACTAGTCCTTGTTTATTAAGACCAGTGAATTCATTCAAAATCTAGTGAAATCACTTAGTGTACATAAACACCTTTTGTTGTTATGCTCCCACAAGGGAGTCACACCTTGGGCTTGATGTATCTTGATTAGTACTCATAGTATATATAATATAATCACAATTGCACAAATTGGCAAAATGTGCTCCTTTTTGTATGCCCCTCCTCAACATGTCAAGTTTTACGTGGTACTTACAACAACACACATTTTTATCCTTGCATGGCTTCACAAAGTAAGGCTTCAAAACTTCAAATGCCCTCTGCTCAATGTTGACATTTGGATGAACAAGTTGAAATTGTAGAAAAAAACTAGTTTGCACCTAATATACACATCCCAAACCATAGAAGTTACATATTAGATTTATGAAGTTGAATGTAAAATTCAAAAGATTAATACCCATATGATTTGCAACATGATTTCTTCCTAGTATTAAATGTCATTGGGTCAATCTACCAAAATTATAATAGGGTGTACATCACCAAACTAAATTATGGTTGTAGATGTATATCCAATTACCAAGTGACAAAACTCAAAAATTGCATAAGATACTATGAGCATGCATTGATTTGCATCAAGAGCTATACTACACTTGACATTAATATAGTAGTTACCTTGATATATAATGTACACCATAATCAACAACAAAACATGTGCAATAATAGATGTATTATATTTAGTATGTTGTTTACATCAATATGGTATCAGCAACTTTTGGAAGAGTGCTTAGTATAATAAATTCAATATCTATTACACAATAGATGTAACTTAGATTTGCATACAATACCATGTAGTACTTTAATATGTATGTTAACTCCATCAACAATGTGTAACCAATAGAATGAAATGTATTTGAACAAAAGATATACTTGATGCATCAAATACAATACTATAAGAAGTATGCCAATTGCATAAACAATGTACAATTAATCCTATCACATGTAATGAATACTAAAGGATATACCTTGTGCATTATGCAATGATACATTATATACACATTTAGTGACATCTGCTACATGTGGTGAGTATATTATGTTGGTAATATATTTATACATACACTCAATGTACTAATATGTAGTGATATTTACTACATGTAGTAAGTATAGGTGTTGGTAACTATATTGTAGTATACAATAATATATAGTAACATATATTGAAACAACACACATCAACATATTGTAACATACAACAAACATCTTCTCCATGTAGTAAACATAGATATAGGTAATTATACTTATTACATCAACTGGATAGGGTATAAAATATACTTAGTAGATGAATACTACAGAAACAAACAATGCAATGCACAATTCAATCCACAAAGCTAATACATTTCAATAAACTAATTAGGAGTTTTAAGTATTAATTAAATGAAATAGCTGCTACTAACTTGGTTAATAATTGTAAGGTTTTCGCATAGTTAACAACGTTTAAAGAATAATGCACTGAATCATTAACTACAAATTCAACTACAATTACATGCATGCATACATAATCTAGTTTATGTAGCTGCAACAAAGGAAACAACACATTTCACATGTTTCCTGAAATTCAAGATTTCATTCACATGTTTAACACATGTACAAACAAAAAACTTAATGAAAAAACTACATCTACCCACAATCAATGTATGATTTAGGAATTAAAAAATAAGAACAAAGTATGGTTTTTGCACTAACTTGACTTTCAAAAAGGAAATGTGTTGCATGTTCCTCGTGTTGTTTCAAGGTTAGTGCGCTTCCAAGTGATATCCTGTTTATTCAGATTTACTCGTGTTTCATTTGTCCACCACAATTGGACAAGAGTTTTGTTATCATTTGATAGCCCTCTAACCTTTTTCTTCTTCTGAGAGAGGTCAAATTGTGAAGTGCTAGAGATTTGTAGAATGTTGTTGCATTAATGCATGATGAATATTATTTCTTTTAGTCCCCAATAATCGTGAAAATGACATGAACAAGTTTGGCGTTAAAAGCATCCTTGTTAATAGATGCCTCCACTAATACACCTTTGCAAACTAGTACATTGTTGGAATGCGAATTTTTCATGGAACCCAACTATGATCAGAAACTATTTATGAATGACAATTGTGTTTTCGCTTCATGGGGCCTTGGACAGTACTCTAGTAAGAATGTAGCTATCACTTCATGTTGGAAAACCTTCTTGACTATTTTCTACCTTGAAGTTAAAGAAACACATTGTGCTAATTCTTTTGTCACCCATAGCACGATCTTAGTTACAATACGATTGATTTTTCTCAAGGTTGTCTCATCTAAAAACTAATCATCGTCATTAACAGTTGCAAAATCTTGATTTTTTTCATTGTCTCACCTCATTTTTTCTCTTCGCTCTTGTTGGTGTAGCTTTTGATGCTTTCTCTCCTCCTCCAATGTTGTTGTTTTTTGAGCTTTCATTTTTTCCTTTATAGCTTCAATTTGTGCAAGATCTGTTACTCTTGTTTTGGCCAATTTTGTTGCTTGTTTAATTCTTGTTCTAGGCCCAGGTCTCATTAATTTGGCCTTTTGTTTGCCATTTGCACATGTAATGAACCTTCAAGCCAAACGTAACCATAATCTAAAATTATTACCACCATGATTACAACCATTGTTCTTTGAAAATGAACTTTAGACACAACAAATCTAGTGCATGTGTACAAAATTCCATCAACTTGAGGAGTTGATTTGCATGCGTACGTAATCCCATCAACTTAGAAATGCATAATCAAAATCCTAAATAGTGAACAAGTTTGACAATGAGGTTTAGAGAAGTGGAGGTTGGAGAATCAAAAATGGAAGAAAACAAATGAACAATGACCAAGCGAGATCCAAAGGGGTAGAGGTTGGAGAATTGAAAATGGTAAAAAGCAAATGAACGGCAACTAGGCACTCAACAAAAAAAGGTCGACATTGACTAGATAACATTGAACATACAATGTTGATAAGAGGGCATCAAACTTGGAAATGCTAGCAAAACTTTTGTTACTACCAATATTAAATTTATGACTTAAGAAAATGATTTTCAAAATTTGGCCCAATTTGACGATGTGAATCATCTTCATTTGCTCTACATGAAAACAATTAGTTGTGTTATTATTAAAAAATATATAAGATAAAAGAAATTATCCTTTAAAATCCCTTGTTGACCCTCTATTCCCAAAAGTTTTTTAGTCCATGAAAACAAATTGGATGCATGAGTGTTCAAAAATATGCAAAACATAAGAAAAAAACCTTATAAAATGTCACCTTGAAAATTTTATAGAAAGTCACCATGTGGATGAACATGATTTGTTTTATAAAAAAAGTAATCCCATGGTGTGTCCAAAAAGATGAAACTTCTAAAAGATTATATTTAAAATCCCTTATAGTTAATTAAATTTTATTTTAATTAACAAAATAATCAAACAAAAATTATAACTTTGGCATGGAACATCCTAATTCGTTCTAAGCCATTTTATAATGTATGAGTTGACAAATAAAGATCCTAGATCCTTGTGTCACTGCCAAAAAAATTTCCATTATTGTAATAACTTAAAAAAATGGCCCAAAATGAAAACATGGATCAAGCTAATTCATGGAACCAATTTTTGAAGGTGCTTATATCCACCTTGGAACCTAAAATTAATCATGGCTACACCCTTCAATAACTCATTGTAGCTTTTCAAATCAATTGTATTAATTGAAGGATTACAATTAAATAAAAAGTTCAACATGTTGATTGGTTGAATTTTTTAAAAAAATTACAGATTGAGGGCGCAGAAAAAAATGTAATTAAAAAGTAACTATCAGTTATGACAGCTACATTAAACCAATGCTAAAACCAATGAACATTAATGTGGATGGGTCTATGACCAATTTGTGATTGGCTGCAACAAACATGCCTTGAATTTCCCCATGTGGGCCCTTGGATTTTGAAATAGCAAGTAATTGACACCATTTAGATTGACCAAAATGATTTGTTTCCTGTAATGGCTCATATGTCAAGGTAGTAGTACCACATGCACACACAATGCAATGGAGTACAATGGAAGCAATTTGGATAGTTTTTGATCCCCCTCATTTTGCCTTTATTTAACTACCCACATGTGATAATTAAATCAATTTTTAATTGATGGCCCATCTAAAACATCTCATGTCATCTATGGGAATGTTTTTTCTTTGCCAAAAAGACCAAGTTTTCCCACACTTTTGGCTTCTACCCTTAAAAAATTCAATTTTTGACATTTATTTTTTTTTTGGGCGGGGAACTTTTCGATTTTATTAAATATCATTGTTAAACCCTATAATTGACATGTGGAAAAAATTTCATCCAATTTGGTTTGTGGACGAAGATTTTAGGAATATATTTATGCTTTTGAGTACACAAATACATTACATTTGTTTTCATAAGTATACTCCAATCTCCCACCTTTAAAAATGACGTGAAGTAGTTTCTTTTCTAACCTCTTACCTAGGTTATATTCTAACATATTATGCAAAAACACTATGAAAATATTTGATGCAGGATACATCCAAACATGCACAACCTTGTAAAGTAGTACAATGTGACACCCCAAAGGGGTTCACCATAGTGTGCTTTCACCTTGTCAAAGTTTCTTGTGTTGATTTTTGCTTATAACCAACATTGTACTAACCTTCTATATAGTGAAGTTTGTGAACATCAAACTTAGAATTACGCTTGTTTTGGAGAACACCAAGGACCACCATTTGATTTGCTTTAACAAATAGGTGAGTTCTCTTTCATGCATCTTTTTTTTCTTTGAGAATAAATTGCCATGGTGGATTTGCATTGGAGTCTTTCAATGCTAAATATAATTTGGATAATCTTTGAAGTTTGTTATTGATATTCAAGAATTGGTTTGGAATGACGTGCATAAGGTTTTAGGGTTTGAAAAAGAAGAAAGGAAAAATTGCAAAATAATGTGCTAACAAAAATCAAAGTGAACTGAACATTTGCAAAGGCATTGAGAGAACTTGGTGACAAGATTTGAAGATGACGAAGCTTTTACAACAGTAAAGCTCATTCGAGCATCATTACATTTTTTATTATAAGTTTGTTCTTTTCCCCATTAGACATTCTATTTTTGTTCCAATTTTAGGAGTTGCATGATTGTTTTAGGTTAAGGTTCAGGTGTGTAAAATAAACGATCAAGGTTTTGGATCTACAATTGGTTGAAAATACGGTGACATAACCATATTCATGCCATAATGCAAATCTGGTGTCCTCTTGGATGTTCCTTTGGTTTGAATTAGACTAGCAATTCAAGCTTGTTTTGTCTTGTCTTGTCTTGTGTCCGCATTGTATGATGAGCTTTATATGAACTAGATTGGTAGAGTGCTTGCAATCTTGTGTCTTCATTGTATGAATTGACCATTGCTAGAACCAAACTAGGAAAAAACATGTAGTTTTATGTCCTCAATTTTTGTTGAGCGTTGTCTAAATCGACTATTGCAAAGCTTGCAATATTTTGTCCTCATTGTATTTTGAGCTTTGTTTAAACGAAATTAGAAGAAAGCTTGCAATTTTATGTCCTCATTGTATGTCAAGAGTGTTGTTTGAATCAACTAGTAGAAAGCTTACAACCTTGTGTCCTCATTGTATCTTGTTTTGTCTAAACCAAACTCACTAGTAGAAATCAGCCAAAATGTAACCACTCCATTTACGACTACATGCGATTTATAGTCGTTTACGACTAGATTTCGGAATATTTGCAACTACAAGACCAACTTTCAACTATTTTGGTCATTTTCACAACTATGATGCAACAATTAGAAATTTCATCCTATTGGTTGCATCAATTTTACATTTATTTTCATTCATTAATAAGTTAATATGTCCCATTAATCACAATAATCACCAAATTAGTTGCATCCTAAAGGTATTCTACAATGACATAGGGGTGTATTTTAATGTATATACTAAAATTATATATATAATATGCATACATATGTATATTTTTCATATAATGAATTTCAAAATTAATATTTGAACTTTGAATTTTTTTATTCAAATCTGAAAATTGATATTTCAATTATAAAAACTGTTACTTTAATTTTTCAAAAAATATATTAGAATTTGAAACTTGATATTTGAATATGAAAATTGTTATTTCAATTGTTTAAAACATTATTTGAATTTGAAAATTTTGATTTAAATATGATATTTTGAATTTAAATTCAAAAAGACTTATTTGATTTAAAAATTGATTTTTAATTCTAAATTAATATTTTCAAATCCAAAAATGAGTATTTTCAACTCAGAAAATTATTAATTGATCATAAAAATGGACATTTTAATTTTGAATATTTTTATATGAATATAAAAATTTATATTTCAGCTCTGAAAATTTTTCATTTAAATTTCAAACAATCATTTGATTCGAACCTGAAATTTAAATGAAAAATTATTATTTTGGATTCTCAAAATTAATACTTCAAGTCTGAAAATTAGTAATTGAGTCTAAAAATGTACATTTCAATTTTGAATATTGTTATTTCAATATGAAAATTGACATTTCAATTCTGAAAATTGTTATTTAAATTCAAAAAACTTATTTGATCTAAAAATTGATATTTGAATTTTAAATTATTATTTTCCAATCTAAAAATTATTATTTCAATTTAAGAAACTTTACTGAGTCTAAAAATCAGCAATTTGATTTTAAATATTTTTATTTGAACTTGAAATTTGACATTTGAATTCTGAAGTTTTAAATTTAATTTTTTAAAAATGATTTGACTTGAAAGTTGAAATTTGAATTCCAAATTATTATTTTGGATTCTCAAAATTAATATTTTAATTCATAAAATTATTAATTGAGTCTTAAAATGGACATTTTAATTTTGAATATTATTATTTGAATCTGAAAATTGACATTTCAATTCTAAAATTTGTTATTTAACTTCAAAAAACTTATTTGATCTAAAAATTGATATTTGAATTCTGAATACTATTTTGGAATCTTAAATTTATATTTTAATTCAAAAAATCATTGATTGAGTTTCAGGGGTTTTTTCTACTAGTGTTATCCACAATAAATCACTTTTATAAATAATTATAAATAATTATGTTTATTAAATCTAAGTGACACTAAATAATTATTTTTATAACATAAATTTGTATATTATATAATTTATATTTTTATATTAGAAGTAATTCATTAATTAAATTAATGTGACATTACTTTAAAATCATTATAATTACTTCAGATAAGAATTAATTAGTATGTGCAGGATGTTTTTGTAGTTGAACATAATTATTCACACTCTTTAATTTATAACTTCAAACTTGAATTAAAAATTTGGAAAAATTATAGTGTAGTTAAAATAATTATTTTACTGATTTTAATTTCACAAATTATTACATAATAATATTATCTTCAAAAATTCTGCGATTAATCATCTATGATAAATATTTTATAATAATTTTACAGTAATTATGAAAATTAATGTTATGTTAAAAAAATTATTTTATTTATAATTCATAATTACCAAAAGAAAAAAATTAGTTGACCTATAATTATTTTTACAACAATAAATGGAATTATACAGTAAGTAATGTAATTAGTTGAATAATAATTTTTAAAAAATTCATGTAAGAATTTAATTTTGAATAACAATTGTTAATTAATTACTTATAATTTTAAAAAAATATTAAATATTTAATTTTATAATTGCAGTCATTAATTTAATTTTACATTAATTATATTATATATAATTCGATCAGATTCTAAAAAATTAATAAAATATTTTTAAATAATTTATTTATTTAATTAATTATGAATTATGTATTAGAACTTGTGAATAACTAAATAGCTAGTTTGTTAAATATTAAGAAGTTATTGCTTATTCAAGTAATTGATAATGAATACTGAATATTTGTAATGTATAGTTGATAATTTAAATATATGTAAATTTAATCATTATTAACTTAATGATTATCTAATTATTTAGTACTTAAATTGTTTTAAAATCTAAAAACTAAGAAAGTAAGGCATGAAGAAAGTTTTGAAATTACAACTTAGTTTGTAAGGAAGTTGCAACTTCAAAACTTATCCCATATTGTCTGTACTTCATTCCTATTTTGAACATTATATAAACAAGGCGGGTGTGGCCATTCAACATTAGAAAATTTGTGCACATGGGATGAGTTAACCAAAGGTTTAATCCAAAAAAAAAAAAAACAAATAATGTACAATTCTAAAGTACTTACTTCCCCAACCTATTTATCCTATCTAGCTAAGTAGGTACCTAGTTTGTCCTACCCATCTAGGTCGACCTATGTACCTACCTAAGTACCTACCTATATGAGTAGGTATTTAGCCTAGGAAGGGAAAACTTACCTACTTACTTTTTTTACCTAAGTAGGTAGGTAGGTAGGTAGGTAAGGATTATAGGCACCTATTTATGTACCTACCAACCTAATATTAATATTTTTATTTAAAAATTTTTAATGCCACATGGCATATTTACATTGGACCACGTGTCATAATATAAAATCATCCAAGTATTTGAATGGAACATTCTAGATTATTTCAAAATAATAATAATAATTCTATTTTAAAAATCAAATATTAAGACACGTGGTAACACATGATTTGCCTTCAATTGTGACCAAAATAGTTGCATCTTAGTCGCATGTGACAATACGTATACAATGGAGTCAAAGTATGAAATGTATTTGTTGACTTTTTCTTTCATACAATACCCTTTGTCATTTGCGACTAATTTATGACATGCGACTTGTCTTAGGCAACTAAAAGGATTTTAGTTGCAAAATGTCTCTTGCGACTAAAATTTAGTCGCAAAGAGTAGTTGAAAATACATGTTTTTCTTCTAGTGACTAGCAAAAAGCTTATAGTCTTGTGTCCTCATTATATCTTAAGCTTTGTCTGAACTTGACTAGTAGAAAGCTTATCTTGTGTCTTCATTCTATGTTCAACTTCGTCTTCATCAAACTAGCGAAAAAATGTATTATGGCATTATTGTATGTTGAGTTTTGTTTGAACTAAATTGGTATCTATTTGTAGGTTGTCTTCATTGTTTGTTGAACTTTTTCTTCAAACCAAAGTGGCAACAACAATATTGACATAAGTTAGTCCTTGCAATCTCTAAGTTTGTGGACTACTATATCTATAGTTTTACTTTTAGTTCATGGACTAAGCAAGTATTAGCTTTTTAGGTTTAGAGTTTTTATATGTGTTTATTAAGTAGACCACAAGTAGAAAGAATTCCCGTGTTGTTCAATTTATTTCAATATGTAGTAAGGAGGGGTTTTCAAGCTTACAACTTGAGAATAATGTTCACTTGTGAATTGAGCAATGAAAATATGAATGCAAAGGGATGTGTGCCTAAGGAATGATTGTGTGTTGATGGGGCAAGTGGATTATCTAGTGCTTCTAACATAAGCCCTTTACAATCCACTCTTCTATCACACCTACATAGCTAAACTTTCCTTTGAAACTTATGGTGTTGTAAGTGCAAATGAAATATAATGAACCAACATGATTATTTTACAAAAGGGCTATATGTTTTTTTTCCCAAAGATTTTTTTTCATATGAATGAATTTTGGAACAAATTTTTTTGTAAATTGTTATAATAAATGGTTATAGTTGTCCAAGTACATGACATGTTTTTTTGAATAAATATGAATTTTTGAAAGTGTCATAATTCCTTGTAAATTCAATGTTTCATCTTTTACAATGATAATAATTTTAAATCAAAACCAATTTTATTTTTTATTTTATGTTTTCTTATATAATAAACATTTTTTTAAAAAAAACATCATGTACATTTTACCCCATTTATCTATGGTAAAGAACTTTTGAAGTTCTAAAATTCTAGATCAATTTTGGAAAGTTCTTTGAATTTTTAAAGTTTTAAAATTCCAAATATTTTAAGGTATGAGTGTTTTTTTAATGTGGTTAATAGGTCTTTATCCTCTTAACTTTTTCCTATCAAATGTGTTTTATTATATATGAGCCCTTTTGATAGTCCTTTGCAAAATCAACTCATGTTTGACACATTGCTATTCATTTTTTAAACTTTTAAATCAAAACTTAAACTTAAAATTTTATCAAATGGATTTTTGGTTTGAATTTTTTGACAATCATATGAATGAAAAAATAATAATTTGCCATGATTACCATGGCTTAAATGGAAAAACATAAATATTTGTCCAATTTTGATTATTTTTCTTTGAAGTCTGATGCCATTTTTTGGTTCATTGGATTATGACTGCACCCTTCTTTCATTGAGTACTTTATTTCTTGCTTCATATAACTTATCCATTCTTTTCTTACTAGTTTGATTTAAACAGTTCATTTTGATGGTTTCTATGGCAATTGACACGCTCCCATGCTCCTTGATAGACTCAAATGTGAATATGAAGTTAAAACATCGAAAGAGTAAGGAGTTGGGTGCACGCTCCCTGGCTTGCAACATTTTGGGGGTAGAGGGGTGTGCTAGAGCTCTGAGATGAGACTAGGAAGAATGATAAGCACTCATCATTCACACAGACTTGCACAAACCAAACAACAAGTCGATTAGTGCATAGTTGGAGCACTTTTGGTGCTAAGATGAACCACAGGCAAACTCGAACTCACAAGATTCACCACAACTTGGACTTGGGGGAAGCCACCACCTTCCCCCTTATAATGTACTCTGTGCTTAGCCACAAGGCCATCATTCAAATGGCATTTTGTCCCGGGACTCCCAAGTGGGAGTCCCAAAATTCCCAAAGTTGGAACTCTCGCAACTTTTGAGGCTTATAACTTTGTGTTCAGACCTCCGATGGAGATGAGGTCTAAAGCAAAGTTGTAGCTCTTGTCGAGAGCTTTCCAACAGTATGTGGCACGCCATCTGCAAACAAGGAAATTAGGGCAATTCCCAACATTTAGTGGTCGGGAGTCAAATAATCAACTTATGTTTTTAAGTGTCCAAATGGGTGATGCGAGCGTATTTCAGATATCTACGTTCCAAAAGCTTTACAATGATATAAGGAATATCTCAATCCAATCAGTTTTGACCCCTGCGATCACCCTCTGAAAATTTGGGAGTCCATTAAGACTCCAACTCCCAAAATGTGAGCTCATTTGGGAGTGTGGGGGTTCATTCTCTCACACTTTCTTACACTCCCAAGAACAAGAAATGTGACTCTCAGGCTCACTTTTGGCCTGCACTTTTGCAAGCCCCTACCTTGGTTGCAAGCCCAAGGCTAAGGTTGCGACAATAATGGCTTGAGCCAATGGACATCTATTTGTGTATACGGGCTTTTAAATTGATGTTGTAATGAACCCTTGTGTCATCTAAAAAAGATCATGGCAAGTCAACCAAATTAATAACTTAGGTGTAAACTTGTTGGCATGAAGAATGTTTTTTGGGGGGTTAGTAATCTTGTACATAGAGTTTGAAGCATTTGATTACCATGTTTTGCATCCTAATTTGATCATTTTTAAGATACTAAATTACACAAAAAATCAAGTACATGACCTAGGTTTATCTTTAGGAAAGTTCAACAACATTTAAAATCTCTACACAATATACTTAATAGGCCAAGGTGGCATAGTTTCAAAAGGCAAACACATGTGCCTAGCTCATATTTTAAGTGACTAACTCGGTTGTATGATGCTATGTATGGATCAAAATACGGACAAGTGTTCGCATAAATTTTGGATTGCAAATTCAATTGGGTATTGATGTAGTGGCTGGTGGATTGATGGGAGTTTCATTGATGGCATAAATCACTTCCACTAGATTTGCATTTGCCCCAAACCAAAGTCCTTTTATTTGTAGTCCTTATATTTAACTACATGTTTTAAATTAGTTATTATAATCATGGGCAACAAAAATAATAAGAAGGGAGGTTTAGTGAGGCCAAGGCTAGTTTCAAGGCTACTCTAACATAAGCTTTACCGATTGATGTTGGCTCTCAGAAAAAACATTGAATTTAAAACCTAGAAAAGAAATGTAGATGCTAAAAGGAAACGACATTATAGAAAGGCTTTGAGAATTAAATCAACAAATGTGGCCATCACAAAGAAGAAAATTGGAGATCATCATGTAAGAAAAAATGTTTTTAGTCTTACTAAAGCAGTGACTTACACTACTAGAAATTTTGTCTTTTGCAACTTGTTTTATGCAACTAAAAAATGTCGCATGCAACTGCACATGTTGCATGCAACTCTAAAATAGTTGCATGTGAGATTTTTTAGTTGCATAAGATAAGTTGCAAAAGACAAAATTTCTAGTAGTGTTATGTGTTGATTGCATCAAGTGACTTAGATGTGCAACAAGAAGTTCTAGCTAAACTCATTGATTTTGAGCCATTGAAAAGTCGTTTCCTTCCATATATCTTTCGTGCCATGCAAGGAAGCCAAAGTGTTAATTGAAATCATTCAAAACATTAGGACAAGTTTTAATGTTGTGAAGTGTGCTAAAATTAAAGATTAGTCAATAGCTAAGCATGTTACATTTAACATGGTAGTGTTTGGACATGGTGGAAATGTTGCAGCTATTTCCAAAGTTCTTGGGGTGCGTTACGACAATGTGGTCTATGTAGTGCAAACGTACCATGCACTTGAAGATGGTGGGGGATCAAATGTTTAGGCTCTTGAGTGTAGAAAATTTAGGTCAAATGTTTTGCATCCACTATAAGAAAACAAGGCTTTTTTGATTGGGAAAATTGGTCAAAAGCTACCCCAAATGGCTTTTGTCCAACTTGACCAGCCATCTTGAACAAGTCATTTTGGACTCGACCATTTTGACTAGGTCTTTTTGGTTAGTTTTTTTGACTAGTTTATTATGTATTTTACTAGTCAAAAATATTTTAATAGCAACTATATATGATTTAAATTTTAAATAATAATATAATATGTATATTTATTTATTAATAAATTTAGCTACCTACCTTATTTAATCAACGCCCCTTAAACTAAGTAGCCTAGGCTAGGTGGCCTACTTAGACCTACTTACTTAAACAAGCTATTTAAACCACATAAAACCAAGGTAGTTTAGGTAGGGAATGTTGTATGTGTGAGGATTTGAACTCCTCACATCCGTTTTGAGGAGTCAAGTCCTTGCCATTTAGCTTACCATTTAAATCTCTAAATGGTCCTAATGTGTTTATGCCCGAAAAACACCTTGCCACAACATTCTGGTTGAATTTTTGAACAATTGGGAGTTGGATCATGAACATAATAAAATCAAGGTTATGTTGGGGGATGAACACAAAATAATAGATTCACATGTCTTGGTAAAGGTTTAGAATTTGCCATACAAGAAAAATAGAAGCAAACTAGGCAGAAATGTCTAATGCTAGAATAACATTGGTAGACATAGCAGATAGAGTCCATGACACTTACAACACCAATGAAGGTTGGGTTGTGAAAAAGATGAGGTCAGAGTATGTAAATATAATTGTTGCCATTCTACCAATTATTTATCAAAAGGATAAGGTGTAATATTTTAGCAATAAGTCTACTATGTTGATCTCCAAAACAAATCGTGGAAAGTCTGTTAATTGGGTTATTATCATGTATTCTCAATTGGTCAAGGAATTGATTAGATGGGAGAAGTGTCAAAAAAATATGACTAAAGGAATAGCCAAAAGAAAACCAAAAAAGGATATATGCCATTTTGCCATAGTCCTAGAAGTTTTGTTTCAGAAGTGGTTTCCATTAAAAGGAGTAAAATCACATGAGAAGAAAAAACAAGCATAATAGCTTGAAGAGGACAAAAGAAGAAGAGATAGTTTCAGGGAGAGGTTCATTAAGAACAAAAGACCTCTGAACTCTACACACATCATTTCTAAAAAGGAAAAACATCCAGAGACTAAGACAACCAGAAGAGCAATTATGATGTTTCGGTTTGATGATGATGAGGAGAAAAACTTTTTAGAAAAGGTAGAAAAGACAAGAGGATATTGTAATGAAAGGCAATATTGATCCTCAACAAGTAGTAGAATTGTTGAGGAAATAACAACAACAAAATCAAAGACAAAAGGAAAAATCCATATCTCCTAAATATGATTTGAGACTACCCATTTCTCCCAAGCAAGAGTAGAGGTTAGATGGGCAAGTGTATTAAAGATGGCCCAAGAAGGAGCTAGAGTTTCAAGCTCAGTAGTCAATAGAAGAATAGATATAAGATTTTGACCAGGATCCACCAAAAGTACACAATACGTTTCGTCACCATAGAATAATGAAGGTATGTTGCCTTCAAGACCAAGTTTTGCAACATGCATGAATGTATTTGGAGAAGTCTAAATTGCACACAAGAGTCTAGGTCCATCAAGTACAAGTTCAAGGGATCAAACTCCTAGGTTTCATACACCAAGGTTTATGCAAGGGGTAGAAGCAAAATTGGATGAACATAGAAGAATTGTTACTATGTTTCAATAAGTAGTAGAATATAGTGTACATATGACAAATATTTTGCTTAGACTTTTTGATTTGGAGATCAAGAACAAGTAGATTATAATGGAGAAGGATAGATTTGTTCAAAATTTGCAGGGAGCTTTGGAGAAGTAGCAAAAATTCAAAGAAAAGTTGTAGGATAGGAATAGTGAAAATAGTTAGGTATTGGTAGAACTCCAAGTAGTTCGACAAAAAATCAATAACATGGAAAAGCAGAGCAAGGATTTAGAGAACATTAGATTAGAAAGGGATTCCTTGTAGTCAACTTTAAAGGAGATAGATGTTAATTACTGGGGTTTAAAAGCAAAGAAGGATACTCTAAATATAGAACATAACAAACTTCAAAAAAACTACAAGAACATGGAGGAAACTCTTTTGAAGCAACAGAAGGAGGTGGAGGAGCTCAAAGTGGACAATGCCAATGCACATCAAACTAGGAATGAGATATAAATGCAAGTTGATCAGAGGCATGCACAGATGGACATAAATTTGCAAAAGGAGATAGCCTTTAATGAAAAGTTAAACAAGCTTCTAGAAGAAACACAAAAGAAAAAAACCCTTCAATTATGATTTTTTTTTTGGAAAAATAATGAATTATGGAAGCATAATACTTTGCATTAAGTAAAGCTCAAAGCACAATCAATGGAGGAAAAAGATGCACACTTATGGTGGGATGTAATTTAGGACATCATTCAAAAGGATATTAGGAAGGTTTGTAGAAAGTATGAGAGGAATGAAAGGCTATATAGACACATGATTTTTTAGATGGAAAAAGTTATGCCATCATTTGAGTATGAACCTTTAATTCTGTCTCTAAAACTAAAGACTTCAAATGGAGATATAGATGGGGTAGGTCCATTAAGTACAAGAGTAATAGAGGAGCCAGGAAACCTTAGAGGAGGAAAAGATATCCCTAGGAGGGAGGCTGTTGAACAAATTGTAGAATAAGAAAAATCTATTATGTAGGAATTTAGTTTTTAAGCGTATGCATCTATAGCCATAGAAATAGGGGAGCAAATACAACCTAAGGGACATAATTTAGGAGGATCAATAGGGTCAGATTGAGCTTGTGTTAGAGTTACATGAACAAGATAAGATTAACATTACATCAAATTTGTAATTATAACAACAACTACAAGTGATAACATAGTTGCATTCACAAGAGCAAAGAGTAACCTATCAACAAACAATTGTACAGTTGTCAATAAAGGCATTAGAAGAAGAAAAACAGAATTTGTATACAACAAAAAATCAAACAATGCTTCAATTAGAAGTACAAGCAGAGTAGACTATAGGACAAACAAAACAGATTGTTGTACAAACAAATCAAATTTTTGAATCACAGGATGAGAAACATCAAAACATTTAGCTTTCTTAACACATTTTTAATCTAGAATTCCAGGATGTAATTTAGAGTATGGGGTGGGTAATGTTAAGGGATTAGTTACTTGTGATAATTTTTAATTGGTATATTTCTATTTACCTAATTACTATTTTAGGAATTATTAGTTAGATTACATAGTTTTTATCTCCATTTGAATTTGAATAGAACATAACATTGTTTTTGTTGAGGAATATTTTGTGAGAAGAGAGAGAGATGAGGACCATTGTATCATTGTTGAACATGGAGCTTTAAGGGAATATGAAAGAAATATAATTTGATTTTCTAGAAAGCTTTGATTTCATAGCTAAAATTTGTTGTTTTGATGTTTTTAATCATACTTTCATTACTAGATTTTAATTTTGAAACTAGTTCTAAATAGATCTAAATGAATAGACTATGTTAGTATTAATTTTATTGCATTTCAGTCCAAATTTTAGACCAGAATATAAAATTAAATAATATGTATTTATTATTAAGTAACAAGTATTCAGTAGGCATCAAAGCATGTAATCCATAAAACAATTGAAAAGGATTATGACTTGTGCTCACCTTGAAAGCTCTTTTGTAAGCAAACAAAATAGTATGGAGATGTTTGTCCCAATTTGTGTGATTTTCGTTGACTAGCTTAGTCAATAGCAACTTAATAACCTTATTGGTAGATTTCTACTTAATTGTTTCCCTAAGGATAGTAAGTTGTAGAGCTAGTGTGCCAAAATAAAAAATGAATGGTAAGGATTTCAATGGCCTCATTGATAAAATGGGTACCTTGGTCGCTAACCAAAGTGAAGGGGCAACTGAATTTGGTGAGAATTTAGGGTTTAGGGTTAAACCTTAAACCCTAAACCCAGGTAAATGAATTAAATTGTGACTACAACCATGTTGGTCTTTAATGCCTTTGCTTCCACCCACTTGGTTGCATAATCGATAACAACCAAAATGTACTTGTTGTTGTGTGAATAATTCACGAGCTTAATTGGGCCAATGAAATATAAACCCCATTTCATGAATGGTTCAGCTGGGAGCATGGTGATTAGTTTCGCCATTGGGGTAATTAAGAAATATTTGGTTTGTTGGCAAGCATCACAAGATTAACAATGTTATTGTGCATCCTTGTGTAGAGTTGACCCAATACTTGGCATCTAGCACCTTTTGGGTTGTCATGTCCACTAAAAATTATTCACCACCAACTCTTTTGTGCATCTCTCGTAGGATTACCAAAATCTTGCCATCATGCAAACATCGGCACAAAATTTGATTATGCCCTTGTTTGTATAACTTTCCATCGATGGTGGTAAAGGGCAATGCCTTCAATATCAGTTTCTTTAGTTGTTCCTTGGAATATCCTTCAAGAAAATTTCTAGTAGAGATGTACATTTGCATTTCTTGTAGTCATTTTGGTTGAAGTACAAACAATGATGCATTAGTAGTCCTATAAGCACCCTTGGATTTTCGGTAACATCACAAAATCACAAGAGAGTGTCTGCCACTGAATGAAAACACCTTAGTTTGTACACAACCAAAAAATTATATTCTAGCCACCTCATAATTCAGCCTTACAATTGAGGTTTCTTTACAAGGTATAATAATGCCATGTGGTTGACGTAGAAAACAAACTTGTTTCCCAATAGATAGTGTCTGAATTTATGCAAAACATAAACCATAGCAAGTATTTCCCTTTCGATGGTGGTGTAGTTTTTTTTTGCATTGTTTATGAATTTGGAGGCATATGCAATTGGCTGATCACATTTTTCGATAGGATTTTGAACCAACATAGCTTCGACTACTAGATTTGATGCATCTGTGTGGATGTAAAACTCCATGTCCCATTTGGGTGTAATTAAGATCAGTGTATCTTGATACTTTTGTTTAATGGCCTCCCACGCTTTTTGACATTCGGTAGTCCATGCAAACACCTTCGTTTTGCATAAGAATTTCGTGATGAGGCCATGATGAAGGTAAAATTCTTGATGAAGCATTGACAGAATTGGGCCATCCCATTGAAAACCTATATGTTTTTAGGTGTTTTCGGTGCAGGCATATTCACGATTGTCAAGATTTTTTTTGGATCAGGTTGTTTTCCCGCCTTGGAGACAACGTCATACCCAGATATGACTCTTGAGTAAACCAAAAACATGCACTTTTCCAAATTCAAGTTGATACCGAATTCATGGCATTTTTCAAAACATAACCGAAGTCTGGCAAGGTGCGTTTTGAGGTCATTAAATACATTGAAATCATCTAGAAATAATTTCATGAACACCTTGAGGTATTCACGAAATGCCATACTCATTGTTCACTGGTAATGTCGCAACCCTAGCTTTGGGCTCGCGACCAAGGCAAAGGGAATTGCAAGGGTGCGGGCTAAGAGGAAGCCCGGGAGTTAAAGCCAAAAGGAAGCCCGAGAGTTAAGCCAAGAAGAAGCCCGGGAGTCACATCACATACTCTCGGGAGTGCAAGTAAGTGTGAGGGAGTGTGAGGGAGTGAACCACTCACACTCCCAAGGCAACTCCCACTTTGGGAGATGGAGTCTCGGTGGACTTCCGAAACTTTAGAGAGTGATTGCAGGGGTCAAAACTCAATGGCTTGTGGCGTTCTTTATATCATTGGAAAGCTCTTGGAGCTTAGATGTCTAAAATGGGCTCGCTTGGCTCATTTGGAAATCTGAAACACAAGTTATGGCCAAAAGAAGAGTCGGGAGTCGAATTGCCAGTTTGACTCCTGACCACAAAAAGTTGGGAATCGACCTCTTCCCGATGTCCGATTCGGGATTGCAACATGGCGTTGGAAAGCTTTCGACGAGAGCTACAACTTTGCTTTAGACCGCATTGCGATCCGAGGTCTGCTCGCAAAGTTATGGGGCTCCAAAGTCTCGGGAGTCCCATTTGGCGCGATTTCGGGACTCCCACTCGGGAGTCCCGGGAAAAATAGCCATTTGGATGTGGGCTCCGTGGAGAGTCACAGAGTATACTATAAGGGGGAAGGTGGTGGCTTCCCCCAAGTCCGGGCCGTGGTGAGTCTTGTGT
>Ga0209611_10000647_pt1 | contig 54060 bp, 31 predicted proteins | sample S1TSphgellanicum_3_FD_187693 | JGI IMG/M metagenome (GOLD analysis project Ga0209611, IMG submission 187693) | Host-associated microbial communities from peat moss isolated from Minnesota, USA - S1T2_Fc - Sphagnum magellanicum MG (SPAdes) (version 2) | ecosystem: Host-associated > Plants > Peat... | reverse complement strand
TGATTATGCCGGTTTTTTTTTTTTTCCATGTTAAAAAGTAGAGTAAGTTGGGTAAAGGTTAATACTTTTCATATTGTTCATAATCTTCCACAGTAGAAGATTATAATTCATAAACTTCCAATGTAGAAGATTTTGATTGGATTGTCATAATCATTGACCACAAATTTTAACGTAATGGAATAGGGTCATGGTTGCCCATTATGTTGGGCGCCTTGCTTGTCTCACCCTAATGGCCTTGCCAAGGGCAGCTTACCTAGCATAATGGGCAACCGCTTGCCCATTCCATAATACATTTAGATGTTTATAAGTAGGCATAAGATCCCTTTATTGGAGTAAGATCCCTCCCACTCCTAATGCCTTGTGATCTATGTATGTCTAGCTAAGGTTTTCCTTGTGCTTTATAGTGGGTGAAGCCTACATGTGGGGGACATTTGCAAAATGCAGGGCTAACAAGGTTAGACATGATTACCATTTCGTCCTAGGCCCTTTATATTGGGAATGGTCCCACCCTAGGGCTTTACCTTACACCAAGAGCCTTCCCAAATCCCCAAACTTCATCAATCCTACCAACTCCCCCACCTCTACAAGCTTCAATGATTGCTAGATTTGCACCAACTTTCTCCAACCTTCAAAGTTCTTCCATTTAAAATTTTCTTTTACTTTATCAACTTCAAAATGTCACCAACCTTTCTAAGATCCCTCAAACTTCCTTGGCTCCATGTTTTTCCTAAGCCACTTGCCCAAATTTCACCTATAAATCACATCCATCCATCTACCATGAATAGGTAGGTATCCATTGTTTAAGATTGTAAGTGACAACAATCTAATAATGTGCATTGTTATGAGTATGACTATTATGATTACAATTTGTCAAATCTCATCATTCAAATCTTGATGGTTACATCACACATCCATGTCCATGTGGATCATCATGCTCATATGATGTTCAATGTTGTATGGATTCTAAGGTTCACAACATGTGGCAACATCAATTGAGGTTTGTTGTCCAAAATATCCAAAGATCTAATGTAATGATCATGATCACAATAGGACTAATGAATGCATATTGTCATTTTCTTTTTTTTTATATACTATCAAACCATATGAAAAAAATTATCAACTATAAAAGATAGGCCATAAAAAACTCCTAAACACATTAAGATCTTTTTAATTATGGAAATCAAAAGAGTTGTAGGAGTTGCATTGGTAATTGGTAAATTGCTCCTCTCTGTATTCATCCCTTTGATATTATGCAAAACTTAACCAAACATCATGGTCTTAAATGTTGCAATTGGTTTTAAGGAACACCTTCTAAAACTTTTATTTTTACCATCTCCAACATGGAAATCTTTTATGAAGATTATATATTGTCCCAAAACTAAACAAACTAACCATCATTCACCTACTCTAATGCTCGCCTAGTTGGTGGTTTATTATTTATCTATTAAAGATGTAGTTTGTTTGATTTGTTAGTCATGTTGAAGTCTCCAAAACCATAATGCCCCTTGTTATGGACTTGGTACCCTTGGAAAACCTTTGATAAATGTTTGTGCACCAAGGTCATTTTCGAAATTTACAATGAAAGAGTTATTGCAAATTGAATAATTTTATCATTGAAAAGTTGATAAACCAATATCAAAATGTTAGCGAAATATGAAGTGCAATATCAATATTAATGAAAAAGCCATTGATGAGTGGGATTTTATGGAGATGATTTTTTTAAAAAGACCCTAGGAAGGGGACATATTGAATTTTGAGTTATTTCTATCATTCAAAATTAATTTCAATTTTCAAATATATTTTTGGACCATTGGTCTCTATTGTCAATATCTTGTTCACATTTGGACCAAGTACAAAGTGAAGTTTACACTTGGAGGTTATTATTATAGGCCACACTACTTTGCACGAAAAGAAAAAATATATTTAAAAAGATGTTCATGAAGGTTATTAGGTTTTGTTTAAATACATTCAAAAGAAATATGATGAGATGTTGGTGAAATGTCCATTAAAGTGCAACACAAGACCACAACAACAAGTCCCAACAATGATGTTTAAAACCAATACCTTTGTTATCATTAATATATTCATGTGTTGTATTATTTAACAACAAATAGAATGATTTCAAAATAAAAAGGAATCAAAGGAAATTGATAGTTGAGAGGAAGTGGAGAAGGGGTTAAGGAACTTAGCTTGGCAAACAAGGAGGATTTCAAAGGTCAGAACTAGAGGTAACAGTGGACCAAAAAATAAATGGAAGAGAACTTTTCATTTAGGGTTAGTTTTAATTTTTTTAGCCTTGACCTAGTGTTTTGGTTTTGGTTAAGGCTTTTGTTTCATCTTAAACTTGTGTTCTAGTGGAACCTTTGGGATTTTAGTGAAATTGACTGCTAGACTACAACTTGTGGGCATCAACATGTCAAAAAGAGCTTTAGACTTTTTGTAGGTTTTTTCTAAATGGTGTAGGTTTTTATGGAAGATGAGAAAGTATAATGGATTTTTAGGTGTGTGGGCCTAAATTTTGAAGATAATATTCTTGGTTCAAAAGTTTGTCAAACAACCCCAAAAACAAATTAACATTTTTTTCTCTCAAGATTTGTATGATCCCAAAAAGAAAACACAATCTAAACTGAAAACAAGTAATCTAATGATGACGTTTTAGTGTTGCATTACAGTAACGGCAACAAATGGACAAAACGAAGAACACAACCATAGATGAAAAAAACTAAGTCCCCCTTTCCTTTTTTTCATTTGTTTACATTGCCATAAAAATGAAGGCAACATAAAATACATATCTTGTTGGGTCACCTAACCAACCAACAACACCATGGTATGTCGTACAAGCAAACCATCATTTCAAATTTGTTATACATAATTTCTAGACTAGATTGGGATCCTTGTGAAGAAAGTAATTAGTCCACCACAATCAATTTTTAGGAAATTTTTGTGTGGCATTACTTGTTTTAAGTTTTATAGGATTAGGAACAAGAAATGAAACCTCTAATATTTTGGTATTAGGGTGTCTAGGTTGTGTTGAACCCAATACATTAATGATCGTGCCAAGCAAGCTTACATCAAAACTAAGGTTTAGCTTTAGCATAATGCCCTAGCTAGGGACCCCTAAGCGATTTCCTATCTTTTTCCTTTCGATATGTTTAGTCTTATGTAGTTGGATTTGTAGATTTAAAATTGCCTTATAGTAGTAAATAATCTTCTAGAATGTGGGGCATGTGCTCTTAGTAGGCCTCCTTCCTCATGGGCACCAAACGTCCCATGTCCCCTAATTCATCATGTTTCATCGAACCTCATAGTTCCCATCACTCATTTGTTTTATCATGTGCCACCACAAACTTAATGTCCATCCCATCTCCTATGCAAACCACACACCACACACTAATTCCCCTTCCCATTCGAACAAACCACACACCACTTATTAATTCCTTTTACCAACCCCCAGCCTTTCATAGGAATGTGGGGCCCCAACCCTACACTTTCTTAAACCCCCTTGATCATGCACACGTATGACCTTTTCCCCCTTCCATTATACCAACCCTTCTAGTTGCCCATGATTAAACCTCCCAACCTACTTTCATTTCCTCAACACATTCACAACCTCCACCTAAAATATGTTGCCCCACATGTGGGCGCCAATTTACTAGTCAAAGGTTAGTTCATCATTAATGTTCATGTCAAGCATCTAATTCGTTTAATCCAAATTCATGTGACCATCCCAATTCAATACCCTCCCTTGCTCCCACATGCATGCATCAAGTTGGACTTGGGTTTTGATTTTAGATGTTTTCGGGTCTGTTCATTTAAGCTTTTGTCGTCTTTGATTGTGCAACCACATCCCTACCACTCTACGGCATGATGTACAAATGACATTTCATTTTCCATTAGATAAGTCGGTGTAGGACCTTTATGATGTGGCAACTTGGCACTTGTTCCTCTTGCTACCCCCAATGGTGTCTCATTTTGCCCTTTTTTGGTGGGGCAATAAGGCATAGGGGAACATAGATTTGCTTAAAAGGCTTTTTAGTAGGTGACTGGGAAAATTTGCAAGAAATGTTTTTTTTGTGGGCCCAAACATTGGCAATGAGTTCAAGCTCAGTGCTTCTTCCCTAAGATGATTTTCCACTTTATAAACGTTTTCTTCAAAGTTTAATTCTTGGACATGCAAGGGAATACTTTAGAGCAACTTGTGCCTTAGCACCATTTTCCTTTACGCCCATGTCCTCTGACACCACCTCAATTTTTGTTACACTACACCTTAATCAAATGGCTACTTCTTGCTTTTCCTAGAAGATTATGAATTAAACCAATACCTCTAGTTTTCTTTTGATTCCTTCAAATTGGCATTTCAACACATGCCCCATCTATCGACAAATGATCCTTTTGGGATGGTTTTTGAATTCTTTCAAAATTGTTTTCACCCAAAAGATTTAGTAAGTGGATTTTTTAAATTATTTCAACTTTGTTTTCATATCATTTAGGGTCACATTCCACCTTAAATTGCACATGTCCTTAAAGCAACCTACCTTTTAGCCTTGACCAAGCCTTCATGTGGATTTCGTCCCATTACAGTGAGGGAAACATTATACTGACTCACAAGTTGCGCCTTATGCTTTCAATTCATGACGCCTTTGTAACACATTTTTCCCTACACCAATTCAAAGTTGTAATTAAAGGTGGTTATGAAATAATAATCCACAACATCAAGTGCACCCTGGAACTTCACTTCAACTGAGTTGTTCTCTAATAAATTTGTAATGTTAAAAGGGGTCATATTTCAAAAACTCTGTACAAAAATTGGAGACATGATGCAACTTATTCCTTTTGTTCATGCATTCTATGCATTTGAGTCTCCCTTGTTTTATAGTCATCATAATTGTGAAAGTGAAGTCATAGTCATCCCTTCTACCATGGGAACCCATCAAGGTCATCCCTTGGGAGGGGCACTATTCATTTAGCCCACTTTAAGGCTTTGCGTTTTATAATTAGTCATTTCATTTCTTGTCTATTTCCATCCATTGTAGATGACATTCACATCATAGGTCTCCCTTTTATTGTATCATCTACATACATATGAACATTTTTAAACTAAAATTTGTGCAATAGATGTTTCTATTTAACTTCAAAAATGTGTAGCATCGTCACCCTTTAGCCTATAGCCTAATTTCAACACCCCATTCTAATTTACCACCCCCTCCAAAGGAATCAAAATCTTGGGGGTTCCATTGGGCACCTCACATTCACATCATTTTTCATTAAAAATGCCTTGTTATAATATGTTCAACATGTGGCCATTCTCCTTAAAATGGATGATGTTCAAATAGCCTCTAGAATTCTAACACACTATTTCGTGCAACAACCATCATATTTTTTATGATGTACACCTCTTTCTTCCACCTTCATAGAGTTCCTTACTTCTTTTAATTCCTCATTTTTTCAAATGTTCGGATGCCTTTTGGGTCCAAGATCCTTTGATAGCCCAAAACAACCTTTAGCCCATAAACAAGTTTTTCTCTTGATAACTTTTGGTGGCATCAAGTTCATACCAACGTCCACCATCACCCTAGTAACTTAATTAAGGAGTTGAGCTCTTGTAACTTCAATCATAGTTGTTGGGTTTATGGTTGATCAATGTCCCTTCCTTCTTGAAGCCTTAGTATGAGTTGACAACAACACCTTCCCTTTCCAGCAACATTTCAAAACATGTGATTTTTTATTGCCCCCAGCTCATGTGTGTTTTCTTCCTTTTGATCAACTCATCAAGTTCAACTTCAAAATTCCATTTTTGCACCATCATACCCTTTCTAGCATGGTCTCCAACAAAATATTTGAACCCATTATGCTCAAATTTTATCATGTTCTAGCCCAAGGGCAAATGTTTGGTTTATAATTTGACCAATCTTCTTAACCTTTTGATTAACTTCCCCAGTCTTTTTCCACAACACTTTGAACACAACTTGGACCACCCATCCCTCAATTATAGATATCTTTCAATGCATGTGCACACATCCCATCGACCTTATGAATATCCACCTTTTATGTTGTGTTCATGGCAACAAGCGCCCATGAACTCTGTGACACCTTTGTTGCCATTGTGCGTGGTGATGGTGTTAGTTTATATCTTTTGATTGAGTTACATGATTTGGGAAATTCATCAAATTTTGATTTATAATTGTTTGTTTCCCCAATGCATATTTTGATCTATTGCTAATGGCACTTGTATTTCACATCCTCCCTCCTTAGATTCATCAATGTTTGACCAAAGTAATTTTTAAAAAAACTAAAGCAAATAAAGACCTTTCTATACAACTTTGTAAGTGTGTTGTGTGATTTCCTTTTGGGGGGGAAGGGGGAGGGGACTCTTTTATAAATAAAAAATTTATGTGAATAAAAATACAAGGTTGCATATTGTATTTAGGGCTTGTGTTCAACAATAATTAATTTTAAAGAAGGCTAACTAAAAAGAGAAAACTAAAAACCTAAAAACTAGAAATAATTTGTCAAAATTTTAAAAAATTGAACCCAACGCAAAACACAAGATAACTTTGAAACTTACTATTGAACTTAGCATAATTAATGAATATTTTTGAAATTTTGAAATATTTATATTAGGGTTTTCAAACCTTTTTTAATTAATGAATTAATATTTGTCAAACATAAATCTTAGGTACAATATATTAATTATAGAGTAGAAATTATAATTCAATCGGTTCTGTAATATGATCATGTTTATTATCTTGACCAAAATATAATTAATATAAGACCTATGCAGTATTCCCATGTATGGGGTAAAATAAGAAAAAATAACCTTTGCCCAAGAAATGCTACTTTGACCTACATGCTACATATGTGCTTGTTGTTCTTTGAATATTCTCTTGTTCAATGATTGTTTGCTTCATATGTACAAGTATGTGGGTAAATTCTAAAACGTTTATCACTTTAATTAAAACAAAAAATTCAAACATTTAAATATATGATACCAAAGTTCAATGTAAATATAAAGATTAAATTAAATTTAGGGTGCCTTAAATATGAATACTAAGAATTTATGTAATAGTAAAGTGAGAAAAATTTAAGCTCCTTCACATAATATTCTCAACACCCCCAAACAATACCCTCTTTGATTAAAGTAAAGTAGTGTCAAATTTTAGCACAAAGTGCTTCTCCCCTCCTTGACAATCTATCTCCTGCACCCCCCCAAGGACTTATATTGACCTCTTTCTGTTTAGCATGTATATTCAAATGATATCGTTTCATTCTTCAAAAAAATTCATTTATAGTATATGTTAGCTCATTAGTTAGGGCATGTGGCATGCTTTAATATGCAATTCACTAATATTTCTAATGTAATGGGGACATAATTATCTTTATAGTCAAAATATCCATCCACATAATGAATGGGGATTTAATTGTTATGAACAATTGAATCTCTTCAATGACAATAACTCTAGTGTAGAACAAATGTAAAGAAATTTACATGTGGCAATGGATTCCAACTACATCATTGGTTTTATAAATAAATAAATATTACACATCAATTTTTGGCACTTGCATAACCAAGCCATGAAAAGCATTAGGGAGAAAATATTTTACATGTCTTTTGGAATTTTCTTGTTAAATTTTTCCTTCTTCAAATATAATGATACATCATGGGCTCGCCTTGCCAACTTTACCCCATCAAATGAAGCATTGACATATTGATTAAGCCTATCACCAATTCACCCTAAAAACGAATTCAATCCTTACCTTGGACTTCACAAAGTTCTTCAAAGTCTTTCTAATTCCAAAGTTAAAAAGACAAAAAATTGAGCCTATTGAATGGTTGGGTGTGAATTTAGTGATCCACCAAATGCACCATGCAAAAGAGTCAAAACATTTTCAAAGGAAGCTCCATCTAATACCTTTCATGTTGTAATTCCTAAAGTTTCTTAGTGTCCAACTTGCCTTCAATGGCCACACATTATCCTCATCTCACTAGGGCATTTGCTAACAACAAGTTTAGACATAACCTTCTAAATAGGTTGGGTTGACTCCTAAAACCGAGACAACCGACCTTCAAGATGTGGATTTAACTTCAATATCCCAAAGCCATGATTCCAACAAGTTGTAGTCATAAGGGCCATTGAAAGCACCTAGGTTTGGCTGGTAGCTTGAACCTCGTTCCACATGGCATCCCAACCCTGAACGTATTTCCCAACTTGGTGAAATACATGTTTCACTTTCATTGAAAACATCGATTCGTCAATAGTGACCCTGAACATTTTTCCCAACTTGTTGTAATACATCTTTCACTTTCATTGAAAACATCGATTCTTCAATAGTGAAAAATGCATGCGCATGTATTTCTTTATTATGATGCCAAAAAGATGACCCACTTCAAGGTCATCATAGTCATCATGAAAATCCTTTTGAATAATGTGAATCCCATCATGTGAATCCATGTGCAACTTGTCTTATGTGACTTCACCATGAGAATTGTTAAATTCATGAACAATTAAACATTTCTTCATGGTCTTCCATTCACGCAAATGCAATGACCCTCTTTGGTCATCTAATAACCATGGGTTTTTTTCTTGCGTGGGTTGTGTAATGATCTCAAGACTCTTACATACCATGGGTTCAAGTGGTGTCTAACTATGCTCATGTCTTGTGTGCTTGCCTTCTTTGACCATCATTCCAAAATGTGCGTTTATTTTTTGATCAACTACTAACATAAATTGTCTTCTTTGCTTGCCTTCTTTGACCATCATTCCAAAATGTGAGTTTATTTTCAGATCAAAGTACTACCATAACGAGAGTCCTGTCTCAAAATCAGAGGTTCTTGATTATTAGGAATCTCAACCAAATAGAACATGTGAGACCATTTTCCACCAAGTCAAAAGGATTATGTCCAAGTAAGTCTTGAGAAGAAGGAGATTGATCAGCTGGGTTGTGTCTGAATTAAAGAACATTATGTACCACTAACAGTGGAATCAGAAGATAAATGTGAGAAGAACTAGAAGATAGGAACTGTTGTCTGAATTTAAGAACATTATGTAAATTAAGTTCTGTGGAATCAGAAGATGAAGTGGAGAAGAACAAGAAGTTGGGTAGTGGCCAGAATTCATAGGTCTATGAGCTCAAGGTCTGCTTGCTTCAGGATTGTTTTGAAACTCTGCTGCAATTGCCCTGCAATGCCAAACATGATCCCAAATTGTCCAAATCATCTGCAGCAGAAGTGGAAGCCGGCCTCTGAGGTTCACCAAATATGATGCATGATTGGAGCAAGCCATGCATCATACACTTGATGGTAACTCTTCTTTTCAACAATTGAGACATCCTTGCACAGATGTCACTGCTTATGTTGTGAAGGAATACTGAATGCTAGCCAAAGCCCTTAAAACCTAATTCATGACTGTACTTTGAGAATGTAATTGAATTCTGATACAGTAGTGTTGACAGTGAAACATCCCATCAGCAGTGGTGGCAAATGCAGTTGGACGCTTGCTTCTCAAACCAAGCTTCAAATTGCACCAGCCACATCTGCATTGAGAAACAGCCTCGGATGGCCAATTCTCCTCAGAGGCTGTTCCTTGCTCTGCTTTTAACCCAATTCCCTGAGAAATAGAAAATGGGTCATGCTGCGAGATGATCCAACAATGCTTTCTTTTTTTAATTTGTAGGGTTACTTGAGTGTGTATCTGTGTGGAAAAGTGCCCTGGGCAATAACATGTACAAGCTTGCATTACCTCATGCATGTGCTCCCAGAAGAATCATCCATTGCACTCATAGTGCTACCTGCTGAATCTTCTCTTTCCTTTTTTCAAGAATTTTTTCTTCAGAATTTTATTGGTTTTTCTCCCACACAACCATAAAAACTTGGCTCTGCCACAATGTGTTTGAGAAATAAACTATGTTTTTTTGACCACCAACAACACTATTCTGCCAGGTTTATGGCTGTACAAAATCTACTCTCCTCCATGGTTCTCAAGTCTTACAATTATTATTAAATGGACGCACCCACAAGTTCTTGGGAACATTTAGGTGGATGTATTGAAAAGATCATGTTGCAGTCTTTTAGGTAGCATCCCAGAACGTCAAAGATATCTCTAAAAAAGAATTCCCTTCCATTCTTCACATTTGACAGGTCTGTTGAATGATGACTCAAGGACATCAATTATTTGTGGGAGTTTATTCGTCCATAGCAGGGACAACAAGAGTTTCTCTTTCTCTTTCAACCCTGCAAGACTCTTTCTTTTCTGAATTATGCACCTCAATATTCATGCACAACCCAACACATGTTCTGGCTAAAAGGCCATGGTTCCACATCTGATTTCAGGTCTATCACTCAAAACTGTATTGTACAACCTTTGCTTCTCAGTGGTAATAGGAACTACTCCTCAGACTTCTACTCCCAGTCATCAAGGTGTGTCACTAATCCACCTGCCTTCTTCAGCTCCATTCAGTTGAAGACAACAAGGAATAGGAGCAGTAGCCCAAGTGACGGGCACTGAAAAACAAGGAAGGGCCAAGGGCCCTACCCTTCTCTAGCATAAAAACCTGCCCTAATTTTCAGAGGATGTGTGCTTCCTCTGTTCTTCCTCTGCTGTGTTCTTGCACCTGACAATGGTTGTCTAAACACAATACGAAAATTAGGGCAGGTTTTTACACTAGAGACAGTAAGGGGGTCAGATTTCAGTCTTTAAGGACTCTGATGTAGAACCTTGCAGCCTGACAAAATCCAACTGTCTTCTTCAATGTTACTGCCTCAGATGGTCTTTGCAACCAAATTTGATATGAGCTCACAAACATTTGCCATGCACCACACCACTATATTGGAATTGATGTGCTAACTTGTTGCATGCATCACCAAAGTTTTATGCTTATTGTTTGGCATCCAGTTTGAATAAGTGGGACTGGGTCTCGAATTGGAGCAGTGTGGATTGGGATGTGTGAGGCAAGGACAATAATGCAAGTTTTCAAATACTTGTTGACCCTGATATACTACAAGAATTCTAACTTCTCTCCCACAATTTATGCAAGGGCTAGCCATAAAGAACCCGAGGAGGAAGAGCAGAATAACTTATTAGACACACAGGAGTTGGCAAAGCATGATAGTGAATTTGAAGACCAGCTTACAAACAGAGGTGAAACAAACCCATATGAGGAAGAAAAAAAATCACAACATCACTTAATTCACAGAAGTTGCAAAGGATCTAAGGATTGAATAGGCTATAGAAGATTTGTGAGTTTTCTAAGTTTTTCTTTTGTTTAGCTACAAATGCTTCTCAAGTTTATTAGATTTCTTTTTTTTTTGGTTTCTTTTCTATGACATGAAGGGCATCAGAAAAGCTTCTCTCACATTTCTTTTCTTTTTTGTTTGTTGTCAAGAGGAGGAATATTGTAAAACAAGGTAAGAAGGAGAAGATGTTCACTAGCATAAACTCTAGCCAAAAAGGTGCATGGCATAATAATGTTTGGTTAGCAAACAAACTCAAGCCCATTTTGATGGAGGATGCATACATTGATGACCAAGGCTCCAAGAGCACCAAGGACATGAGTTCTCATTTTAAGGACTCGAGCTACATGTAAGAAGAAAGAGAGGATGAATCTTCAAGCACTGGAGAACAAATTGTGACCAAACCGAAAGTCACTCTGATAGTGTGGATTTTAGGGTTTCATTTTTTGTTTGATTGTTTTCAATAGCCATCAACTTTCTACATGCTTACGGTGGGAATTATTCTGTCGCTGCTACAAGGAATGCATGGGTAGGCAACCTTGTTTGTATATGTGTTATGGAGAACACGATCTACAACGAGAGATGGTGGTGGAAGGACCTACTACATTGAAAAGAGGTTTGTGTAATTGACAGTGGAAGGTAAGATAAAAGGCAGAATGAAGGAGCGAGGGGGAAGTTTTTTTGATATGAGTTTTTCTTCTTGTTGGCAGTTTGGACTACTAGGCTAGTCATTGTTGAATTCTGTTGTGCCAGTGACTTAGCAAAGTAGATATGTTGTTCTAAGGAAGGGTAGATGATATGAAGGGTTGATGTTGAGGAATGATGGAGACAAAAGAGGTCCGAGTTGTAGAAATAAGGGCATATAAAAATCAAGATGCATTTGGGAAGGGGAACTTCTGTTGCAGTGCCTTAAATCCATGTTGTAGACATTTGTCAAAGTTTGTACCAAAAACCTCAAAAGGGTGTCCTTGGGTTGGATAGAATGAGACGAATGAGGACAAGAGTGGGGGAAACTCAAAGAGATGAAATTTATAGCACATTCTTGCATAAGAATCTATCTTCTTAAGTGGTTATAAGTGAGCTTGGTATCTATTGTTCAATGCCACGATCAGAACATTTAAATCCAAAGGTTTACAAGATTTAGGTTTTTCAGATGCGAGATTTATGTTACACTGCATTGTTGCATTTAATGGGAAAAAGGGTTAGCAATTCATATGGATTGAATAAACCTTGAAAGTTTTGACCTCATGCCATACCTCAATAGGTTCTAGATTTTTAGTGATATGGATTGGAACTTAGCCGCCAATTATATGTGGCCACTATGGTAATGGGTGACGAAACTCACACAACTATGACAAATTGGCAAATATGCATATACAGAACTTGGTTTTGTTTGAATAAGTAAATTCTAGCAGAATCTCATTTTGACAACGGGTTACAAACCAAGTGATGTAATTAGTTGTATAGTTCCAGTGTTTCTGGCTATGTTTAGACGTTTCATATGCATCGAGCTTTATTATTTTAACCTTCCCCTTTCTTTTTGGTTACAGAATCATGTTGGCAAGTTTGGCCAACAAAATTTTGAAAAGGCTAAACCCAATAAACACCCCAATCCCGTGCAAAGGTACTCAAACTAATGCATGACCAGATTTTGTTTTTTGAGCTTTCTCTTCTTACTAGCACTTGGTTTAATTTCCTAAATATGGTTTGAGTAATTGCCCAAGGCAACAAAATAATGGACATTTGAGCTCTCTAGTTTAAATCCTTCTATTCCTTATTTTTTGTTGGATTTGATTCTATCTCGTGGTTGACATGTCCTTGGATGGGATTCATAATTTAGATTCCTTGCTTAGTTTTTTTTTGGGCAATGTATTGATTTGTATGCTGTTGGTTTCAACAATGGCAAAAATGTAAGAAAACATCTTATAATGTCACACATGCATTATCATTTGAAAACCCTAAACTTATACTTTGGAAGGTATAATATAAAACTTGGGATGTTGCATTTAGGTGATGACAAAAGTCTATCATGTCAAACACTATATCAAGTTCATTTTGAAATGGTAGACATGGGACCATGGTTTTATGGTCTTTCCATTTGTTGTACATAGCTTTGATTTGCCTCTTTCACCTTATGTTTGTAGTTGGAATGTCATGGATTTTTCAAGATACAAAATTCATTAGATAATTTGTAGTTGGTAGATTACTCATAATCAATGGTTAACATTAATTGGCCATTATCTTAAGTGGCATGTAACATATTCAAAAAAATGTTGCTTCAGATGGTGCCTAGGTGTAGACCTAGCTAATTAGATTTATGGTTTTTTCCCACCATTTTGGTGATAAATCATCAAGTTGTAGATTTTTTTTAACGCCAATGGGGTTGTTAGATTTGGTGGTCCATTTTTTTAAAAAAAAAATCTTGAGTTCATTAATAGTGATTGTGCAACTGCTATTTACAAACAAGGTTGTAACAAATTTCAACAATACACTTTATTTATAATAGGATGAACCATCCTCAATTTTAAAAAGAGTAGTCAATTAAACGTAGTTTCCTCATTTTTGAAAAGTTGGCCATGGAACAAGCTCCCTAAATTTTTGGTTTTAGGTCTACATGGAGTTTGAAACACTTAGGGTTGGTGCTTCTTTCATCTTATGTACATTTGCATTATTTTAGAAACTAAATGGATGTTGAAAATACTAAGACTGATGGCAAGTTCAATGTGTGGTTAATTAAAAGTCCTTAAAGTTTTGGTGTCATCTACGCCTTTGTCATGTTTGTGGACATTTCAACCATATTTTTAAATTGTTTTCAAGCTATGGATGTGGTTGCCCAAAATGTGATCACCAGGTTAAAAGAGGGGATTCATATGTTTATGTGGGTAGTAACTTGGTTGACATGTATGCAAAATGTGGGAGCCTAGAGGATGGATGCAAAGTGTTAGATATAAGATGTCATTTAGAGATGTGATCACTAAGACTACCTTAATATTGGGACAAGTGAAATGTGAGTGAAGAATGGAGGCGGTTGCAATCATAATCAAATGAGCCAACAATGACAAAGGATTCAACCACAAATGGCCCTTTTGTCATCATTTTGATTTTTTCATAAAAAGGAATTTTTGAAAGATTTTTATTGCAAGACGTTTTGAAAACATTTACAATTCCCCCAATGAATTTCATGATTTGTGTTAACTTTCTTTGAATAAATATGAATTATTTAAAAGTGTATAAATTTTGTTAAATTCTACATTTCATCTTTAAAAATGATCATAATTTCAAATCATGTTAAAATATGCTAACTACTTTAATCTTGGACATTGGACTAGTGTTGATTTTTGAATATTAAACAAGTCCCAATATTTTTTATTTTTTTCATACCTCACAAATACTAATATTTAGTATTTTTAAAAAATTCATGCAAATTTGGTATGTATTAGATTGCAAGTTGATTTTTTCCTAATATATGGTAGGTGTAAACTTGATATTGGTATTGGTATAAGGCACATATGAATATCATATTATTCCAATTCCCATACCAACCTAATATCGGTATAAGTTTGGTATTGCTTAAAGTCATTTTTGATTGGTAGGTTTTTAATACCAATATTAATACCAATACATAGACCCAAGTTGCACCCTAATATTTACCAGTACAACATTGGTTCAAATCTTTGTTGACCATAGCTTGATTGGCACATTTGCAAAATGTGGATAACTCAATTTAATGTCTTTTTGGTAATAGTGCAGTTGACATGTTTTCAAAATGTGGATGCTTGGGGGATGCTTGGAAAATGTTTAACAAGATGCCACCTAGAAATGTGGTCACTAGGATGTCTGCCCAAAAGTGGACAATATTATATGATGGATATATGTATATATATATATATATATATATATTGGGTTATCAACTACTTGATTGAAAAACTACAAGCAACAATGTGGGATACTTGTTGGGATCTACCTTATGCACAAACTTTCTTAAACTTTATATTACTACATAGTTCCATGTAGTTATTTTGAATTGCTTTAAGTTGCCTTGGATTCCTAAATTTTTTTTTGACATTTGATTTAAGTTAGAGTGTTTTAGCTAATATATTTGTCATAATTTGGGGTTCTATCTAGGTTTTCATTGTTGCAAGGTTTTCAAAAAGTCTACCACAAGACCATGTGCATCAACCCCAAATGTTGGACTTGTGACAAGGACCCAAGGTGCCTCAAATAATATCACTAGAAATAATCATGTTTTTTGTAACCAAGAAAACAAGGACTAGAAGTCCTCATTAACTCTTTAAATGATTATAGTCATACAATATAACTTTTAATCCTACATGGTAAAATAAATAATCATAAATGAGTTTTTTTAAATCATTAATGGATGATAATATTACATATGATAATAATGAAATCATTAGTTCACATTTTTTTCATCCATAGGACATCCATGATAAAGGACATAATGATGCGAACTTATAATTGTCATTTATATGACTATAAAATGACTATATTTTGAACAACACGGTAGTTGATGTATGACTAAATAATTATTGTCATGTAACGACATGGATAATATTGACACGGTAGTTTCAAGTGATTGTGAAATGATTGGCATATGAACAATCAACTATAAATTGATTATAAAAGACTAATGTATAATGACATGGGTAATGTTGACCACCTACTTAGTATCTACTTATTTCCTTACTCACCAACCCACCCACCCACCTACTTACCATATGACTAAGGACCCTTTAGTCATATAATGTCTAATATGACTACAAAATTAGTTATAAATGGAATCATAAATTTAAATTTTTCTTCTAGTGTATGCCATAATGGTCACAAGGTGGAGGATAACATGAGGATGACCTTGGTCACAAGGTGGGCCACAACAATGGGCACTAACTTGGCCATTGGCACCAAATTATCAAAGGGCCCTATGGGGTATGTCTAGTGGGGTGGGCTAGCAGAAGGGTCCACATTTAATATGCCATCACATTATAACCAAGGCATAAGTGGTGGACAATCTTTGTCTAATGTGTCCCCCTGGTAGAATTGGGGGCCAAGTGATGGATAGTTGGTGTCTAATATGCCTCCACAACAAAATTGGGGTGGTGGATAATGGGAGTTGGCCGAGTGGGTGGTTGGAATGTGTGTGGGGCATAGAACACAAAACCAATGGCAACTTTAGGACCACAAACAAGTGGTTCTTCTTACTTTAACTCTATGCCAAATTTTGATTGCCCTTTCGTACAAGGCCTTGTTGGCATGCCTAACCTTGCTATGTTTTTCCCTTAGTTTCTCAAGTTCCACTTTAGATGCCAATGTTAAACATAGTTCTTGGAGCATCTACAATGTCACAAGGCCCAATGCAGTAGCCCAAGGCAACCACAACCACAATGCCACTATCTCACAACCAAACCCAATTTCAACTATAATCAATAATTGAAGCCCAAAAGCAAGTAGAAAAACAAATAATTGTAGGGGAGGTAGTAGACATAATGGCAAAAGGCTTGAAACCCCATGTGGTTGAAGTATTGATGAAAGGGAGGATTATGGACTTGTAAAAGCAAAAATTATTGGGATGACACATTAAGGTCAATAGCACCTTGAGTGCTTGATGTGTTTATTGAACATGTTAGGGATCAAAACCCTAGGGACATGGGAGACCTTCATCAATGAATGGACAACCAATATGAATATTTGAACCACCAATTATCTATCAAGGGATTTGAGGATAATGTTTGTTTTTTTTTGAAAGGAAAGTGATCTCAATTAAAACATTTATTTGCAAAAAATATATTTAACTTGTTCACTATGGTTTAATGTTTCTATTATAACCTACAACCTTTTGTGATCTTTAACAACTTGCATATGATTGTTTATAAGTTTTGCACTTTCTAATTGTTTTCCATGTTTTTAAGTGCCACCTAAATGTTCCAATGGAAGTATGGTATGATCTCACCTATAATTGACATAAATAATGTCTTATTTCCAATAGCTTGTTTTGATGTTCATGACAATTGGGACCATCATGATATCATTGTTGTATATGTTCCCAAATGTCTCTCAAAAGCCCTAAATCTTAAGGCATCATCTTCCTACAACCCATATTTGCAAAGTTCACACACTTTAATTTAATGTTTTAAGTGGGTAATTCCTACTTTATTATTGATGTACAAGGGTTTTTTAATTTTTCGTGCATCCATATTATGATAGCATGGCAACACATTTGGGGGTGCCATCATAATCAAACGAGCCAAAAGCCATGTCAGATGATTGAAAAATTGTCAAAATTTTCAAACATATTTGTGTAATGCCATTTTAATGTCATATTGATCAAGGAAATTTGTGCTAAATGATTTATATGAATGATGAAGATTTTTTAAAATAATAATTTAATTTAATAAATTGATTTTTGGTTTTGATAAAAGACTTTTGAATATTAATATCCTAAAATCTATTTTATAAAACATTAGGTTAAAAACTCTTTTAATAAAGAAAATTTGATGGGAATTTTAAAAAAATATGATAACATATCATCCTCATATGAAAAACACTCATAATTTTAAAATATTGGTATTTGAAATTTTTAGAAATTCACAATATAATTTCAAAATGTTCAAATTTCAAAAGTAAAATTCTAGATGTAAATGGGTCATAATGTGTATGACATATGAACAAAGTTGTGGCTTATGATACAAAAAACTAAAGCTTAAAGTAGGTTTCATATTTTAGCATAATTTGAAGTTATGATCATTTTTTAAAACAAGACATAGATTCTGGCAATATTGCCAGAAAATCATATTTATTAAAAAAATTTTAACAAAAGCAATGTAGTTTATTGAGGGAATTGTAAATATTTTTTGAGAACATGTTGCAAAAAATAATCCTTCAAATTTTCATTTTTATGAAAAAATCAAAATGTTCAAAAAAGGCCCATTTGTGGTTGAATCCTTTGTTAGCATTGGTTCATTTGATTATGATTGCACCCTTGGGTTGTTTTCATGAGTAACTGCCAATGAATCCAAATTATCAAAAAATACTAACCAAGTTGTTCATGTCTTTGAGTCATGTAATGAGAATGCCAAATCCATCCAATCCTTCAACTCCACAATTCTTGAATTTATGTGACAATTTCAATCCATTCCAACAAGTCCAGGAAACTTAGGTTTGGGAAGGCACACTTCAAAATTTTGACTACAATGTAGTAGCTCACATGGTAGACCTTAACACCTTCCTTGAAAGGAAAGGAAAAAAATTGGTAGCAAAGTTTGACTCTACAACAAGTGCATGTGATGGGCTAGTGGGTTGACAATGTCCTACCTAAACACCAACTTTTAAGTTTAACCCCAAAAGTATTTAATATGTTTCAATTGCCCATTACAATACATTTCAACTAACATATGTTTATATTGTGATGTGTAGTTAAGTGATGTGGCCATGACAAGTATCAAGGTTCATACAATCACAATTCAAGCCCATGAGAGTGTGCATAAGAGCCCAAATCATTTAGCATTGGTAGCTAGTGTGGTGCATCATATATATTCAACCTAAAAAATGTATATTTTGGAATTTCAAGTAAAAGCCCAAGTTGTACATATAATTATTTGTCTTACCATTTTTTTGGGCTTAAAATCCTTCATGGTAGTGACATAAACAACTATAATGTTATATTGTAATCCACATGAACAATAAAAATGAAACCATCCTAGCTCCAACACATTAGACCCCAAAGCAAGGTCTAACCAATCTTGCAAATTAGGTTTGCACATGACAACTTTTGGTTGATATCTCCAACTTGAACTGAAAATATGTTTGTTGATTAGCAAAAATCTAAATAGTTTTGCTAGTTGATTTGAGTGAAATTATGTTTTTTGTGAATAGAATAGGTTAAAATAATGCACAATTTGTTGTACATTGGGTTTGGTTCCATATGGGTGGTAGGCTAGGAAGGTAAAGATATCAATTAGAACGAATCCTCCAATTTTGAAATCTCAAAGAAATGTCACAACAAAACAAGCTTCAACTCCATAAGCCTTACCTATGCCCCCCACCCATGCCACATGTGTTATTGCCCCCACCATGTTTTTGGTGATTTTAGTTATTCTCTTGCAAGTTGTTGAACTTCCATTACCATTCCAAAACTCATATTGTATCATGTATTACATGTCAGTATACATTATTGTTTACAACCTTCATGTGCAATTTTCATTAGGCAATTTAATTTTTTTTATAACCAAACACCACATTAGCGCTACCAAGTGTTTTATTATAACCCAAGGAGTAGTTCCTAATGTTCCTAGTATGTTTCATGAGGCTCCTAGTGTACAAAGTGGAGGTGTGTGGTCTGATGTTTTTTAATCAAGCTTTAATGTTTTTGAATGACAAAGATGACCTTCCACAACTATTTTTAAAGGACGTGAAAGGTCAATTCACATGTGCAAGTATGCAAAAACCTACTTAAGTGTGGTGTGCCTTAAAGCCATGAACTTTTTTTCCATGTATGTTAAAGACCATGTGGAAACAAGCTAGAAGTTTTTTTAGTTTTTCATCTCCTTGTATCTATGCCTCAATGATCAACAAAGTGGCGATTGGCACTTTGCAAGCATTTGCTTGAATATTTTAGGCTACAATACTCTATCATGTTTTGAATTACTTTAACTATCTCCTCAATTAACATTTTTTTCATTGTTGTAAGAATCTAGGAACTATCCTGGTTACAACTATAAAAGTTGCATGTGTATCTTAGTCTATAACTATTAAAGTTGCATGTAAGGTGCACCATGCAGCTACATTAGTCACACATATGACTACATTTTTACCCATATAGATGTTCTCTTAGGGTGTCACATGTACGTCCCTAATAGGATAGTTATATACATGTATATGTTGAAATATACAAATACATATTCCAAATGAACGGATGTGGAATTTTTTTATAATATGGACATGTGGCCAAATCTTGCCACAAACATAATAATAATAATATTTTGGTTTTTAATTTTTAAAATATCAATCATTGCCACATGTCCATCATCTAATGATTAATTTTTGATCAACTACTTGACAAATTTTTGCCATGTGGACACATCGTAGCCAATCAACAATGTAATATTAATTTTTATTATTTGAAAAATTAATTTACAAATTATTATTGATCACCACATGTAAAACATCTTATGGATAATCCATGTCTATTTGTCTAACAAAATGTTGCCATACATCCTACCCAATTGAGAATGTAAATTTTTATTTCTTTTTGAGATATATATGTTTTTTTGAATTACGATGTCCAATCATGTGTATATTATTTATTAAAAAATAAAAGATAATGAAAAACAAAAATATCTTTGTTGCAAAAAAACTAAATACGTCAAAACAATATGTTAAAAAAACATGGACCATAAGATGAAAAACACACCAAAGTAACTATTGTCACACACAAAACATACAAACTTGCAATAATGAAAGAAAATATCCAAAACACCAACACTCAAAAACTTCACATGAAAACTTAACTAAAAGGGTTAAAGAAAATCATAAATTAAGTAAATTAAGTAAAAAATGTAATCACCATGAAAATAACCTAGTTATTTTCTCTTGCTTTAGTGACTAATGAAAAATTAACTAAATTAGCTAGAATTCTCAACATTATCTAACGGATAATCCTTTTACACTTTTTGGACAAATTTTAACCATGTGGATGAATCCTAGCTGATTACAAAATGCCTCATGAGACTACAATTTGTTTGTCATAAACCCAATCGCAAAGGACCTTGCCACATCATCATATGTGATTATATTATTTAGTTGTAAAACTAGTTGTAAAAAACCATGCCACGTCAAATGGATGAAAAGTTGGTGTTAGTTGCATAAAGATGTGATTGTCATTTAGACCAGGTGCCACCTTTTTTTTTTGCATTTAAAATTTATGTGACTTGTCCAAGGTGACTAGGCCATGCTATAACAATCACATGTGGTATTTACAATTGAAAAATAGTCACAAATCCAATTGTTGATTCACAAATTCCTTGTAGTGTCCCATTTATAATTGGGACCTAAATAATGCCATTCAAACCTTCAAAATATGAATGACCCCACCAAGCTTTGAATCCCATCTAAATGAGGCTTGGGATACTATCCATGCATGTATGGATAGACCTTTCAACCCACCTCAACATCCTTTTGCCACCTCTTTGCCAACCCTAAACACCCCATAAATTTTTATAAACACATTAATAGCCAAGCTTACTTTAACTAATTTTAGCAACCCACTTGCCTCACTTTCTATCACTTCCATCTATTCCAATTTAACATTTATAACTCATTCCCAATCTAACTCCAAGGCAAGAATTAAAGGGCACCTCCTCAAAGGTCTTTTTTAATGTTGCACAATGTATCTTTTTACCCACATATACATGTCAAGTACAAACAAGGTATGTAAATTTGAGAAATTATACCCTATTCATAACCTTGGATATATGTAAAAAATACCCATACTTGAAGTTGGATAAGTTTTGGCATCATGATTTTGTAAGTATGTATGACTCAAACCTTAAATTTTGTTAAATTTAATAATTACACGGGGTGCCCTTCCTAAACCAACTAAGACTTTAGAAGCTCTTCAAAACAAAAGTTTATATGTGAAAATTTAATGCTTGTTTGGCCCACATATATAGGTGAAAATGAGAAACTTTGGGCAAACCATATGGGATAAAATTGGGGTGCCAAGAGAAAACAAGGAGGACCAAAGTGTATGTGTTTGTGTATATTTGTAATCAAGGACAAATGAAACATGTTGATTTTTACATTTTAACATTGGAATTGGCAACTAAAACTATCTTGAAATTTTCAGAATGTGAATTTTTCTTTTCATTTTTATTAAATAAATACATACCAATTTTGTACCCCAAAAGGGATATGTGATGGAAATTTTTGAATGTTAATATATCCTTACCCAATGGATAGATAAATGGACTATATATATAACAACATACCCACACAATGTTGGGTTTTTTCCTATTTTCTTGGAAATTTCAACCCTATGTTAATCGTAGCTAAGCCATTTTTTGTAGTTGCTTGCCCCTTTAATGATTCAATCTCCACATCAAGGCAAGGAAGTGGCATGTTATTTGAACATTTTCTCTTTCTTCTTTTGAGACACAAAATGTTGCACATGACTATAGATTTTTGGGGTATCGTAAGAACATGTCACTAATTTGCAATATTGATATTGTTATTACTAATCAATGGTTACACATTGCAAAAGGTGCAAATGAGAACCTTTGAAATGATGTTGAAGGTATTGAATTATTTTGTATGTACGGTTAGTAGTTAAATTTGGTTAATTCACAAAATGTAACACCGCGCTTTTAAGAACTCATTAGCAATTAATAGAGTACTATAGACTTATTGACAATTTTTGATTCATTATGTTGGATCACAATAAACATATGTTCATTCCTCTATAATATGTTATATTATAATTTTATTTATCATGTTAGGATTAATGTCATTGTTGCAAAAAGTTGTTGATGCCATTTGGGTGCAAGTACGTAGATAGGAGCCAATGGGATTACTTTACAAAAGGATTATGAGTCATTTTTAGTCACTTTTCACTTTTTCATATGAAAGAATTTTTGAATGAAATCTTTTGCAACTTGTTATTAAAAATACATATAGTTGCCCCAATATATCACATTTTTTTGTTCATCATTGTTGAATAAATATGAATTTTTTCAAAGTGTGTAAATTCTACTAAATTTTTCATTTCATCTTGAAACTATATCATAATTTTGAATCATACCAATATATGCTAACTACTTTAGGTTTTTATTTTTTATGTCACAAACTACAACTTTGTTTTGTATGTCATGCACATTACACCACATTTACATGTGGTAAAGGACTCTTGAAATTTTCAAAAATTTCAAAATACTTTGAATTTTTAAAATTTTAAAATTCCATATCTTTTAAATTGTGAGTGCTTTTTGAACTTGGGTAGTAGTAAGTTGCTATCATCTAAATATTTTTACCATCAAGATTATGTTCTTACAATAGTCCTTTACCTAGTCCTTTGTAAAATTAACCACATCTGATGTAACACCTATTCAAGTTCAAATGTCCTTTTTAAAAACCAAAACCTAAAATTTAATTTAATGAATTTTAAATTAGAATTCCTAGGTCAATATATGTAATTAAAAGACAAAAAGGGCGTTGGATGTTAAACATAATTAGTTAAAATCAAACATTTTTTTTTTATTACCATTTAAAACCATATTAATCATGGCAAGTTAGTCATTTTTCCCTCATATGATTGTCAAGAAACTAGAGTAAAAATTTATTCGATTCAATTTTAAGTTTTGATTTTAATTTAGAATGTTTGAAAATGTAGACCTATTACGTCAAATGGAATCAATTTTGCAAAGGACTATCAAAAGGATTCATATAATAAAATAATCTTCATTGAAAAAAATATAGATGATAAGAACACATTAGCCACGTTCAAAAAACATTCATACCTTTTTAAATGTGGAATTTTAAAACTTTAAAAATTCAAAGAATGTTTCAAAATTACTTTAGAATTTCAGAGCTTCAAGAGTCTTTTACCACATATAAATGGATTACAATGTATATGATGTATCAAGAAAAGTTATAGCTTAAAGTATAATAATGAATGTGAAATTTCAATTTTTGGTGATGACTTAAAATTTTGATCATTTTTCAAGATGAAACATTGAATTTATAAGAAATTTGCACACTTTTAAAAAATCGTATTTATTCAATAATGATTAACAAAAAAAATGTGATGGATTGAGGAACATTTAAAAAAATTTAGAACAAGTTACAAAAAAATTCATTCAAAAATTCATTTGCATGTAAAAGTTTTTTTTAGGAAAAAAAACGTGTAGTCCTTTTCCAAAGTAATCCCTTTGGCTCCTAGTTATAGGTTTTGATCCTCCTCAACTTTCATATTAATCATTTAGAACAACTTGGAATGATTAACATAACTTTAAAATGTTCCAAAAAAAAACATATGTAAAAAAGTTCACAATTTTCACCACTATCCAACATGATTTTTGGCTCCTATCTATGTACTCACACCCATTTGTATTTAAAGGATGATAATACCTTACTTTTGTACAAAGAAGATGATAATGGTTTTTTCTTTATAATATAATAAAATTTGAGGTTTGTTCAATTTGAACCTATCAATTCATTAAATATCTTGAAATATTGTGTGTGAATCAAAAACAATACACAAATATTTTATTGATTTTCTTCAAGGTTGCAATTGTCAATATGTAAAATGTGATAGCAACACATGATTCATCATTCTTTCAGATTTGAAATTGAGTAAGTACATTGAAAGATGGAAACAAAAATGATGTGGCTAACATTGTGAGGTTTATCGAAAACACAATTTTGCAAAAGTCTTCATAAATAACTCTAACTAAATGAATCTTGTTTAAAGAAAAGACCTCCTTCTACAAACTCTAATTTTGAGACCATCTTATGACTATTTCAAAATACAATAATGGAGTAAACATAAGGTAACTTGATTTTCTAGCCCTTTGGACCAATTCAAATGTGAAAAATATGATTAATAACAAATCATCCACCTTCAAAAAACCTTATTTGGTTGTGGTGGAACATGGTAGATAATATTAGTTTTATATGTCAAAGTTAAAGCTTTGGCCCAAAATTAGTATATTTTAGTCAATATAATAATCAAACACCAAATTTTAATATTTGTTTGTCCATTCATGTGTGCAATAAACACATTGTTATATATGAAAGATTTGACACTCATACCTATTTTTGTGTTTTTTAACATTTTAAATATTTGTTGAATTTTCACTTCCCAAGTTTCCTCAAAGAATTTGGGAAGTTCAAAATGTGTGAATTGAAATCATATGTTAAAAGAACATTTTGTTCAATTATCCTTTTCAAAAAGAATTTTGTTAGCAAAATTTGCATCTTTTGGTTAATATTTTCTTTATGAATTTGTTATACATTTAAGTGGTGATCATCCATAAGAATATATAGAAAAAATGGCAATCATTCCTAGGAAGATTTAGCTAGATTTATTTATAAGCCAAACATGAAGTACAAATCTTTCATCATTTACATTCACATCTATAAATTGAAAACCAAATATAAAATTATAGAAATTTTCATTATTTTTCTCACTATTTTTACTATATTTCCTTACTATTTTTACACTTTTTATTATTTTTCTGATTTAAAAAAAAAATCAATTCAGTTTTGATTTTTAAATTTTAAATTCTTGAGAAAATTAGGTAGTAAAAAAAGGGTAGTTACAACAATCCACCAACAATCACTTTGATGTAATGAAAAATAATTATGTAATATTTGTTACCTATTGTTATTATCCAAATATTCACAAATACCATTTTTCTTAGTGAATTCTTGAAATTTGAAATTATAACTTTGTAAATAACTTTTTCTTGAAATGAGATAAAACCTTCTTGTTTCCTATCTTTCTCCATGTGGCCTATGTTTAAACCTATTTTTCTTCAACTTGATGTGATTTCTATATACCATTGAATTTGTGAAAAAGATGCCGAAAACAATTACTTTGAAGGAGTTCAAAAATAGTATTAAGTGCAAGCATTGGTTTGCCTTACCTATCATCTATGAGGTATCAAATTTCATGTCACCATTTGAGATATGTTTGAAACAATTGTTCTTCTATTTGACATGTATTTTATCTATGTTGTTAAATTTGTGAGAAAGATGTCCAAAACCATTTTGATTTAAGGACAATTTGAAGACAACATTAAGTGGAAAACATTAGCTTGCTTTAACAATCATCATTTAGGGGGTCGCAACTTTCTTGGACTCTTGGTGAAAAACAATATGCTTCAATTCCACTTTCAATTTCAATTATTAAAATTTCACAAAGAGATCAAATTCCATTGTTAAAATAATTAACAAACCATCATCTTGTGAGTTTTATAACTTAAGAATGGGTGGAATGCAAAATGAACCAACACCCATTAGTGCACCATGAATGATGGATGGTAATTAGTCAAAATTAATGTTTTATTGGGTTCCAATCCCACCAACTAATTATGGTGGCTAGCTCTTGCACATTGTTAATAGGTGAGTAATAAAACAACTATTGTCTATGGATAAACTATAAACCATTGCTTAGTAAATGTTGATATGTTAAAAACCATCATTTAACTTATTTACTACTTATTTATTACATATAAGAACCATAAGAATTTTTGTGCCAAAGTGATGGTCATCCATAGGATATTATATATATGGATTATCGCCTTTATGTAGAAAAAATGATAATCATCCCTAGAAAAATTTGACAAAACTTGAGTTTTATGTTGTTATGAATTATTAGTGAAAATCAACTAATCACAATTTATTTATTTATTTTGGAAATTAAGTTCCACTTGAATGAATATATTGAATGACATTACATGCACTTTGAATTGAATTAAAATTCTTATATTTAATTAAAATTCAATTGGATTTGGACCTAATTTTAATTTATTATATTTAATTAAAATTCAATTATATTCATATTGAATTTAATTTAACTCAATTCAAATTAGATTGAAAAGAAATGGGGTGCAAAAAGTATTGAAAATATGCTTGTGATTATGGTGTTGGGGAATTGTTTTTTGGAGAAACTTTTTTTGGGTCCAAATTTTTTTAAGTGTAACAAAATCTTGTCATAACTTCACCTTTTTTTTCTCTTTTACCTAGTCTTTCTTTTAAAACCATATAAAGACACATTTATGGATGATTATGATGGAACCTAAAATTGTAATGGTTTTAAAATATACTCCTTTTGAAAATTTTGACAACTTTTGATTTGTTATTTTTTATGAGGATTAGAATATAAGGTAAAAAAGGACTACAATAAGGATTAAGCCCTTTTCGTCATGTGTGGTACACTTTAAAGGATTTTCACCTTTCCATTATTATTTTCTTAGGAATAAATTAAACATCTTTCAATTTGGAATTGGCCAAAGGAAAACTTATGAATCTTAAAATTTTCCTACTTAAACTAGTTCCAATGAATCATCACCATAGTTAAATTTCATCAAACAATAGATGAATGAATGTAAAATGGACTTGCAAAATCCTCAAAAAAGAATGTTAAACATATAGGTACATGCCTTGAAATGTTTGGACAACATTATTTAACAAGGTGATTTTTTTCAACTTTTTTTAACAAAATTTTGACATTAAACATCTTCATTACTTATTACTTATATTGAATACCATTTCAGTCATTCAAAAGTTGATATTTGTACCAAAAAATATTTGTAATTGTATTCAAACCCCAATAAAATACAATAAAAAATCACAAATCATGTCCACAAACTCTTCACAATTTGTTTCCTACATTTAGACTATACTTTTAAATGTAGTTGTTTAAACACCTAAAAACTTAAACTTACACACAATTTTTGGTATGAAACATCTTTACATTTGTGATATTAATGTTCACATTTTTTTTCCATGCAAATTTACGCATAAATTCATTTGCATAATATACAACTTAAGTAACTTTACTTATATCAATATTAGAAATTAATAGTTGATGTACATTTTTAAAAAAGTAACAAATTCATCACAACATATAAGTTTTCAAATCTTATGACCATTAATTTGGATTTATAAAATACCTATACATTTTTGTAATTCTAAAAAGCATAAGAATGAAAATTATATCAAATAGGAAAATGCAATAAGATATATGATTTAAATGATGTGGATCAAAAAAAAAAAAAAAAACATGAATATCACATGCATATTACATTATAATAGTTAATAGTTCTTATAATGACATATGATTCATCTTATTATTTGTGTTTTGTTTTATTGAAGTCAACTTATGATCTTTCCAAGTTTGCACCATTGAATGTTTAATTGCTTCCATATTTCTTGGGGTTTTCTATGATCTATCAACTTTTATTCACAATTTTAATCAATCAAAAATTTGCTTCCACTGAAAATGATAACAATAGATGTTATAAGTTTGAGAGTATATGAAGAAAATAGTCTTTGTAGTTTGTTTTGGATGAAAACTGTCCACATCTCATTCTTAGGTGCTAATTTGTGTTCCCTTCGTATGATACAATCTTTTTAAAATTATGCAAAATGAAACTGACAAAAGATTCACCAAATAATTTTGTACACCATTCTTACATTTGATATATACCTAAGTTGGCATACAAACAAATTTGTATTGTCAAGTCATTTTCATTAACATTGAGAAGCCCTTATCTTTGGACAATTTCAAAAAGGTGGTTCACTATGAGCAAATTAGATTTGGAGACTTTCCAATGGACTTTCATATAAAACATCCCCATGCTTTTTCTATGTAGTCTCACCATGGATGTAAAGTATCTTCAAGGACTAGCATTTAAATAACACAAACAAAAAAACTAATCATTTTTAATAAATGGCATTAAATCAAATAGCTTTCTAATAAATGCAAAAGTAAATATTCACATTATCACACAACAGCAAAATGTTATGATTAGGAATTGAGGTTTCCTCCTTAAAACATTTTAAGCTCCCTTCCCAACACACATGTTACAGATTGGTGTAGAATTTGCATCATTATGCAATTAAAATTGGATTAGAATAATTGGGAAAACAATACATACAACAACTCAAAATAAGTAGGCCATAACAATAGACATTGATTAGCAGAATCAAGTATTTTAATCCATGGATAACAAACATCTGCAAAACCCCCAATCACAAATGTCATTTTGATTGTAATCATTTCTTACCATAATCCTGGGAAATATCCACTCATCCAAATTTAGTTTTTTAAAACTAAATTGCAGATTTCTTTATTACTTACATGACAAACACTTAAAATCTAATAGCACATTGCCACTTGGCAATCTAACCCTAGAAACTGAAAAATTTATAATTCAATCACATTATGCCATTTTACCCACAATTTAGACCAAGCTACTACCCCTGCAATGACATTTAAATTGCATGTACTTTCAAAGCCACATGGTACCTCTATGAGCAGAACTCCACTGTCGAGAGCATTTCCCTCCTCCACACAAGAAAGCAACCTCAGACTTCACAAGTTATATATGTTTCAGCAATTGGCATTGAGATGCACTTAGGTAGACACTTTCAAGTTATATTCTAGGGTTTCACAGTGCCACGACCAGAATAGAACTTATACCCACTGGTGCCATCAAACATCCTTTCATGTTTTAAACATCAACCCCTCTTCTGCTCCACAAAAAGCATGACATCTACTGTTCCATACTTGCTGGACACCTCTACACATTCCAAACCCAACAATGCCAAAGAAGATGAAAACATGACAAGTATAGATTGGAAACACCCATAGGTTATGCACAAATTAACATCAGAAGCAAGCATCATGTAAGCCCAGATGGCATGAAGAAACAATATTCTTGGGAATGAATCAATAGTCAGCTTTATAGACCCCAGGATAACCAATCCAGCAGGGTTACAGACAAGGAGGAGATATGTACACTGAGAAACCGAAGAGTGAAATGCAGGCATGAAGCCACATTCAGACAGCTTGGACATAATCACAAGCATGTGAACAGGAGCAGCTTGGATATGATCAAAAGACACAAAAGGCAGCCATCACCTAGAAAACACTTTCCAACAACTATAAAGCGTATCCACTATTTTTCAGCCTTGCCCGACTTCTCCGGCTTCTCCGCTTTCTCAGTCTTGCCTCCTCCGGACTTATTCGGCAGTAGAACTGAGTGGATGTTCGGGAGCACACCTCCATAGGCAATTGTTACGCCTGCCAAAAGCTTTCCCAGCTCCTCGTCATTCCTGATGGCCAACTGAATATGGCGGGGAATGATTCTACTCTTCTTGTTGTCTCTGCTGGCATTTCCAGCAAGCTCCAGCACCTGCAAATAGCAGCACAACACTCATGAATCAAAAGAGAAAAAACAATACACACATTCAGACCCCAGCTGCACCTCACAAGAAGATACTCGGAAAATGAACGCTGCACCAAGACCTAAACCAAGACTCAAAACCGAGAAATACACAACAATACAGAACACAGGGAAACAAAAAAACTTACCTCTGCGGCTAGGTACTCCAAGACAGCGGCCAAGTACACCGGAGCTCCGGCTCCAACACGCTGCGCATAACGACCTTTCTTCAAGTAGCGAGCTAGCCTGCTCACAGGAAACTGAAGTCCAGCCCTAGTGGACTTGGACACAGCTTTCTTCTTCGCCTTGGCACCTCTTCCTGACATTTTTGGCTCGAAAAACCCACAAAAAAGAAAGAAAGAAAGAAGATAGCAAACAGAAATGCGAAGGAGAAGACGAGCGGCAAGAGCTGAAAATAAATTGTGCAAGAGACGTCACAACAGCGAGCGAACTTCAGGGAGCGACAAAGAATCGAGGGTGAAAATGGTAGGAGAAAACGCTTCTTTGTAGTGCGTCGTCTCATTGCCTTCGAGCCCTACTGACCGACCCCCTGTTTTCCTATACCTGCGCTCGTTGTGATTGGTGGAAGCAGAAAAACAGCCAATCAGTGGGCTCCAATTTGAAGACGAGGACCGAAATTCGCAGGGTATGGCTGGACCCCTCTTTTTCCCCCCCGAGCTCCCGAGCTCTGCCCCGTCCTGCCATTGGCTATCCGAACGCTCCATTCTCATTGGTGCCTGCTTGGCTCACGCGGATCGAACTCGAGAAAGGATGATCTGAGCCGTTGTCGTACCTAGCCTCGTTTTTGGGCTAAAACCAGCCGTTCGATTCTACTCACCGCAGTTGCTGCGCCAAACCCGGTGGATGAATCAGAGTGAAAATTCTGCCAGTTTGCTTGACCACTTTCGGGGCTTCTAAAACAACATTTTTGGGAAGAAAAGAGAGTGCCACTTAAGTGGTATAGTTAGCAGTTTTAATGGGAAATTTTAACAATTAATTCAAGTGTTGCTTTAGGAATGGGAATATAAAATCGGATTATCATCACCGAAGGTCAATTTTGGCATTGAAAAATACACATATTATCATTATTTTCAAAAGTGATATGTTTTGAAATAATGAAATTGTTAGATTTTTGTGAATTCAATTTTTCAAGATTATTGAAATGCATATGGTAGTACTTCATCCTATTAAAAAACACATCAACACAATTATTAAATTTTCATAACACAGAAAATGTTAGCATTCCCACCAATGTTTTTTTTTCCCCTCATTTTCTTTTTTTTCTTGTTTTTGAGCCTTGGGATAACATCAATTACAAGAATCTCCAAGAAAATTTTGCATTTATTGGTAACACTTTTTTTTAATGTCCAAAATTGTAAATAGTGACAAAAAGTGACCCCAAAATGAAAAGTTGGGAATTTTTTCAAACAAACATGGTTTATTATTATTTTTCCCTACAATGTGAAAATTCACCATTAAGAAAAACATTGATTTTCACACCATTTCCATTGATTCCCAATATGAATCAATGATTTTCTTTTGGTATTTTGGATGGAGCATCATTGGCACTTTCCAACCTATGTTTGTTGAAATTGGTGGCAATTATGATTCGCAAAATGTATAATAATTTGAAATTTATATGAAATTTGGGCTATAAATCATGGTAGAAATAGATTTTAGTGGCAACAAGGATGTTTATAGTTTGAGTGTATTTGTGTGATTGAAATGGAGACTTAAGCAAGGATGTTTATAGTTTGGGTGTATTTGTGTGATTGAAATGGAGACTCAAGCAAGGAGAGTGTTATGAGTATGAAATGTGTGAAAGATATTGCGCAACATTAATGAAAATTAAAACTATATTAATGCAACTTATGCAAAAGATAAAATGTTGTTACAAAGTTGAAGCTATAGTTCCAAATGTACTGTAACACGAAATTAAGTCGCCACACCAGTGTGAACACTACCTGATCTTGGAAGTTAAGTCTGCGTTATTTGCCGTTTCTTTTGTGGTGGCTGCCTTTCCATTACTGCTGCATGGGAGTGCATGGAAATCTCTCTGGGTGTGTGTGAGATGTTGAACAGGAAGGAATGGCGGCTACTACTGAATGAGCATGGAGGTAGATCACGCGTGGTAGAGGCGACGTCCAATTATGGTGAGGAATGGAACGGCAATTATGAGTTGAGGCGGTTTTGAGGTGCGGAAAAAGGGAAGCGATGGAAGGGGTCCTGATGGTGTGTGGTTGGCTAAATAGCCAGTGGAGAGGAAGAGCACTAACGGTGGTGGATGAGCATAGAGATGCGCAGATAGACAGAAAAGAGAATTTTCTTTAGGCTTTGGCTAGTTGTTGAAGTTTTCCGTTGCGCCAACAAATTAGTTAGACCATTGAGCATGGCTTGTAGGATCAGCTGAGGAGCATCGGAGCTGAGATGTCTTTAGTCTTTAGATGTATGCCTTGCAACAAGGATGTATGTACTCTTGGGACCTTTTATGAATGAAGGTGTAAGCTCGAATTTTGATGATCAGAATTTGCTGATTGTGCACAAGTGTTAATGATGTCTGAGTGAAGTGATCAGTAGCAGTAGGTAGCAGAGTTTTGGATGAGTCGGAAGGAAAGATCAGAATGTGTTGAGTGGTTTCGGGATCGCACAGGACTCAGGGTCCGTATAAGAATAGCAAATCGACCGGTTGTTGAAGGGTCTTGGAACCCTCTCTTTTTGGTTACAGTACCCAATTTTATGAACCTTTAATTTTTAATGAGGTATCAATTCTCTAGTTCTAATATGTACTAGAATGATTTGTCCTTATAATGCTAGCTAAAATGAATTACCTGCATGTCTCATTCCCTGACCAATATGTGAGATGCTAATTAAAGCAATTGTTGTTTTAATCTCAACAAACCAAAACAAGACTTCAACAAACAAATGAACTAAAAATCATGTTTCACCATATTTAATATGGAAGTAAATTGCATCCCATGTCAACAAACCAAATCTTTATAATGACAATGCAATAAACATTGAATAGGTATGTAGTAAATTAGTAAGCAACCTCCAATTATATTTTAATAGAAAATCAATCTACCCTAGCTAAATGACTTACTAAAGGATCTCATCCAAAGGAGTTGAACCCCAATCCCTTAAGGATTTTCCTCAACTAGAGTGGAAGGAGGATTTGCTATTATGATTGACAAAATTTGTTGCACCATCATTTTCTTTTTATCCCCAAACCAACTTGTAAAAACCCAAATCACTTCACCCAACCTAAATAAAATTTTGCAATAGAAACCAAAAAAAAAGTGATGAATGTGCAATGAACTTGTTAGAAATGAAGCAAACCTTGAGTTACTAGATTCCTTAACCTAAATTGCCCTAAAATTGGGGCATGAATAAATATTCCAAGTTTGGGAGAAAAAACCATACGTTTGTGCTTCGAAATGTGAGCACAAAACCAATAATCCCAATATTTAACTAGTGGCCACCTACTATTCTCCATAATATAACTTCTCCTTTTGCCATTCTCAAAGATTTGTAGAAGGGAAAGGTCTCGAACTTGTAAAAAATTTGGGCATGCATTCAAACCACGAAGTTTAAATGGATGGTCAGTTGGTTATAAGGCTTAGATTTCATGAAATTCATTGAGGAGAAGGCCCTTTCATCCTCCACACTTTGCAAGACCATCACAATGGCTAATTCCACAAGGTTCAAATATTTTAACAATTTGGTAACTGCAATGCAATCAAAAGCCATAAATCCTTGCAATTTTATTGCAGGTTACAATCCAACAATGAATGCAAGGTAACATGGGAATTTTTTTTCATAGTTATAAGGAAAAAATAAGTTTTTTTGTCAAACAGGGTTGGATTGAGCAAACCAACACCAAGGTACCACTTACAAACATTGCCCTAGGGTGGCAAAATTTAGCTTTTAGAATTGTTAAAATAACTAATAAATGTCACTTCCATATAATGTGCCTCCCAATACCAACTTGGATAAATTATCCTAGTTGCATTCATTAGGTCATGGGTGGGGAAGTGCCTTTCAAGTTTTTTTATAAGCCCTTCCACTACACGAGTAGATTAGTTTATATAAATTGGACAACAAATCCCCAATCTTCTTTAATAACCATAAACACAAGTCCAATATTGGGACATGTTTTATTCATCATAAAAAAATGCCCATTGAATTGAAATACAACATATTTTCTTTGGGTTTATGGCTCCAAGTACCACACCCTATGGAAAACATCACAAGTGTTTTGCACCAAATTGTTTAACATTTGAAACTGAAGGTGATCATAACTCCTCAACAAGTCCACATACATTTGCATACAAATCAACAATAGTGACAATCATAAAGGTCACAAGATCTTATACAAATGTATCTATACCTTGGGCCAACTTCAACAAACCTTGCATTGCCTCCAACATGGGCAACACACAACTCAACACCATGATAGTCTCATAGTCACATAGCAACTCATAATTGTTAGATTGCAATTGCATTCCCAACAAGGTCATCATGCATTTTCACCACAAGATTTTTATATTCAATCAAAACATGTTTTGCAAATGCATGCAAATCCACTAAGTTTTGACATTTTGAAAAATCTTCAAACCTTTTGTTTGCAAAAAAATTACCAACTTCCCTATTCCATGTGCCTATTAAAAGAATGATAAAAGTAGACAAATATGGACTACAATATTTTTTCAGTGTTTCCAACCAATGGTAGGTTGAAAAATGTTTACACTACCAAATTGCAATTATGTCATGCAATGGATGTTAGTGACAAATGGGGAATGTTTCTCTACTAATTGGATAGTACATCATGTTTTTAAACCATGAAATACAATCACACCATCCACACCAAAACAAACCAAAGTTAGCCAAATCCCAATTAAACAATCTTCCAAAGTAGTGGGAGAATATTTTATCAACATAATAAAGAAGTTGTCAAACCCACTTCCTTTAATGACCCATTGCAAATTCAAGAGTAAAAGCACCCTCCTCCAGTTTTCAACCACATAAGCATGAATGGAAATCTAGCTTTGGTTATCAACCATTGTGACCTCACCACAATTCAAGGAAAAAAATTGGACTTTTGAAAATTACATGTTTTGTAGTTGCCAAAACCACATTATGCATACAATCTACCATTCCCCATGCAGAGGAATCATTTTAATGCATCTCTTCAACCTTCAAAAATGTAAAAAATCTTTCCACACTCGTACATCACAAACTTAACATTTCACAATTTAATAATAAAAATTGTGCAAAATTCGTTCACTCATAATTTGTAAATTTACACACTAATATCATGCATTGAAAACATGTTTGAGACACATATTTATAGGAGATGCAAAATTTGTGTGCCATTTGTTCATTTATAGGTTTGTACTTCATTTGTTAGCACATTTATCCATCATGTGTCAAACATGTTTTCAATGCATGATATTCATGTGTAAAACATATGAACCTATGAATGAACAAATTTTGTATGATTTTCATTATTAAATCATCATATGAACTAAATTTGTGATGCAATTTATCATTGGCCTACCTTTTTCAAAAAATGAAACACAATGACAAATTGGGAAAAAATTTCTTCTTGTAAGCCCTCTTTACATTCAACAATATTTAATAATGGAATCACATAATCAATAACAAAACACTTGGTCAATATCATAATCACATAGTCAATAACAATATCAAGCCCTGTAATGTTGTATATCGTTTTTTTCTCGCATTATGATTATCAATAGAGGTTTCGGTTGTTTACATTTTCTTTTCCCACTATGTTTATGGAGCCTATCCAATTTAAGCACCAAAGTTTATCCTTGTGATCAACTTCTATGTAGATTTTGCACCTCACATGACACATTTGGCCATCGTTTCCTATGACTCACTCAACCCAAGGGAATTTGGTTGCCCAAATATCATGGAATTCCTTAAAATTTTCCATGAAACCTTCCTGTTTTTGGAAAGGCATGCAATTGGGACCATAGACCCAAGCTACCTAATTTCAATGCAAATGGTGGTTGTACGTGATGTGGGGTTAAATCCAGAAAGACCATACACTTTAGCTATTATATTATATCCAATTGTATGCTTGCAAAATTGAATTCCATGGCTAAAACCTAACCCAAAGTAGCAATCTTGCCACTTTTAAATAAAAAGAATCAAAACTTGAAATTTGGAGGATTCTTTAAGGATGCCATGGTTTTTGGTAAATATTTACAATCACAACATTAATAGTCAAGAAATTTCTAAAATAACCGTTTCCATTTAACACCATCATGTGTTATTTTACATGTTTCTAGACATAAAAGCAAATGGAGTCACCCAACACATGTCATGATCATGATTTTTAGCTTGTGTATTTAGGTTAAAGGTGATTCAAGGAAACCATAACTTTGAATCCACAATTATTTATACTAATGTAATTAGAAAACTACAACCATACCACCAAGTCGTTGTGAGATGCAAAAAACAATGACGTGCATTTGAGGAAGAAAAAAAGTGAGGATGGAAGTAGTGTATAGTAAAACTTGTTTACAATCAATGTTTAGAATGTATGGGTGGCACCAAAATCATATAAGCAACTATGTATTTTTATTCCAAAAGATATTGTATTTCAAAATTGTTGGTTCTATCAATATTTTCCACAAGCCAATGCTTCACATGTCTTGATTTGTAAACTTAAATGAACCAATGCACCTACATTGGTACCCTAATAAAACTAATGTTGGGTAGATATTTCCATTTTAACATATTAGTTGGGTACTGGCATTAAAATTCTTTCAATTTAGGCATTGAGTATGAGTATTCAAATGTTCCTCAAATGGGTCTATACAATAACCTCCATGTTTTGGTTATTTCGAGTATGAACATGTATAGCAACAACTTCATACCATTTGTTATGAAATATGCATATGGGTGTCAAATATTTGCATCAAGATTTTATGTAAAATGAAAAAAAAAACTCAACAAAGAGCAACCTAACACAAGAAAAGTGGCATGACTAGAAAAGAAGGGAAGACTATATCCAATGCATTCACGTAATTTTAAAAGAATCTTGGCATCATACATTATAACTTTAGCACATTTTGTCAATATCAAATTGAGGTCCAATAGTTCTTACATAGACTCAACAACTTCATACATTGGATACACCTTGTAAAGCTTTATTAAACTTGACATATACATACCCAAAAACACAAAAAAATAATCAAACACAATATATGAATAATGCATTCAAATGAAAAAAGATTTGGATATGAACAAGTGCGATGGTAGCAATAGTGGAAGTAAACAACAAACCATAATATGTCCTAGAATTTTCATAAAGTGGTACCAATTGGTTTTGGTTCTACATACTTAAGTGCATACCCAAGTACATATTAGTGTTGGACAGTTTTCACTCATCAATTGAAAATTGATGTTAGTTTTCGATCCAATTTTGAGTGAGAATTAGGCAGTGAGAACTAACGGTGAGAACTACCATGAGAATTTGCTTGGAGGTTCTCATTGGAGATGAAAACCACCTAATGAGAACTGCATAGGTTTTCACTAAACATCAAATCTAAAATTCGGACCAGCTTTCACATTTTGAGAAGGCTAAAAAGTAAAAAACTAGTAAAACAATAAGTAAGAAGTAAAAACATAAAAAATAATAAGTAAGAAATAATAATTAAAAATTTAATTAATTTTTAAAAAATTGAACATATTTTTTATGAAAGTAAATTTTTATATAAAAAAATGAAACTTATTGTTTATGGAAGTGACTTCCACATTAGTGCTAGGGGTTAATGCCCTAACCCTTAACCTAATGTGGTAGTTGCCTCCTTTTGGGGTTGGGGTTTAAGTTTGTTTATAAAAAGGCTCCAAGCTCTCTCTTGGGCCCACTTTGCTCCTACACAATTTTACGCTTCCACATTTGCTCTCTTATATATATTCAAAGAATTTTTGTTTCTTCTTTGTTAAAGAATTTAAAAATCTTTTTAATTGTTTTATGTTATTTTTTCTTCTAGTCTTTCTTTTTTGGCTTTGTTTTGCAAGGTTTGTAATTTAAGTTTATAATTTGTAAATTGGTTTTTTTCTCTAATGCTTTTGGTTTGCTCTTGTGTATGTTGTTGTTCCCTAACCTAGCTACTCCCCACTTGTTACTCCCTCATGTGGTGTTCCTTGACGTGGCTATTCCCTACTTGTTGCTCCAAGTTATTGTTCCTTGCTTGTTGCTCCCTTGCGTGGCTCCCCGCTTACTGCTCCCTTGCATGGCTCCTCACTTGCTTTGTTGTTCCCCGTTGCTATTCCTTCACATGGTTGCCATTCACTTACTATTCCCCCACGTGGCTCCCCACTTGTTACTCCCCTACATGGTTGTTCTTTTGTGTTGTTCCTCCATGTCCTTGGTCCCTACTCCCCCCTATGGCTACTCCCCCTCGTTGTTGCTCCATGACCCTACTCCTCATTTGTTGCTCTTGTTTTTTTAAGGTACCTTTAGCCCTCCCTTACTGTTGTTGCTCCCCCCCTATCGTTGTTCTTCACTTGTGTTTTCCTAGATGGTATTCCATGCTCCCCCCCTTTTTTTGTATGTAGTCTTTGGAATTACAACCAACAAGCAAAAGCCAACAAGCAAGGTGATGTTTTTTTAGAAAATTTTCTCATTTTTTATTTTATCATTTTCAAAATAATTCTTCAATTTTTCAAATTTCTATACAATTTGATACAATTTATTTTTATTTTTATTTTGCAAGAAAAAGAAAGAAGACAATAAATTGTCTTGAACTTGTAAGATTTTTTTTTAGTAAATAGAATTAATCCATTAAGTTATCTTCATTTCTTATGTTTTTTCTAATTTAAACATTCATTTGTATCTAATTTGTAGTTTTACTAATATGTTTAAATTTATTTTAACATTGCATTCATTTTATTTGCAAGTTAGCCTTAATTGTTGGAAGGCGATTAATGTTTGTTTGAAGGGGCAATCATTGTTTCCATTTTCCATTTTTATTTTTATTTTTGCATTAGGCTTATAATTGAGTTATTGTTGTTATTTTTATAAATGCCCTTTCCCCTTGACCCTTGAATTCCCTTTTAACGTATACCTAGTTGCTTATTAATTTTATCATTTGCAAACAAAAAACACATCTAAAAAGTTATTAAAAAAATTTTGATTTGAAAGAATTAGTTTGTAATTTTTTTAATTCTAGTTTTGAAAGTTGAAAATTTACATTTTTTTTGTTGTTGTTTTTGAATTACTTCTAATGGAATAATCAAGTGCAAGTGAGAATATTAGAGAGGAAATTGAGATTGATCCTTTTCAAAATGAAGAATTGATGGATGATACACTTGTAATAGAAACTTCAATTGAAAATTTGAGTTTGAAAACTAAAGGAAGTAGGGTTATTGAAAATAATGATGAAATATTCATTTAAAACTTAAATAACTTACATGCTCAAAGATCTTCTCGTCATGAACATGCACATATGCAATGCAACCAAACACTCTGAGGTGTGAGACATTTGATTTCTTGCTTGTGAATTTATTTTTTTGGTGTCATGCCATTAACTTGAAGGCAAAAACGCAATTTGTTGGGCTTTTTATGTGGTGAATGATAATAAACCAGTGGATGGTAAAGTTCCCCAAATCATGAGATGTCATTTATATTGTTACAAAACACACGTGCTATATAATCCAAGAACAAAACTAAGGAAGGGTTTAATTTCATATTATAAGACCATGGGAATATCATCTTTGGAAAAACATGTGGATGCAGAACATTGTTTGCTTGCAAAAACACTTGAATTTCTTTTGCAAAATTTTTTTACAAGAAGGATGAAATGCAATAGAATCAATTTTTTAAAGATCTAGCCTTGCTGATTTTTAGGAGTCATTTGCCTGTACATTTTTTTTGGAAAGTGCATGGCTGAAGTGATTTACTTTGTAATTGAATCCTCGCATTGTATTTCACTCACAAAAAAATAAATCCATGGGAGATTTTACCGGACTTTGTTCAAAAAACAAAAGATGTTTATGTTTTACTAGAACTTTTTTGATGTGTATTAACTACTACAAGTTTTGATTTATGGATGTCAAAAAACACTTATAACATTTTTTGTTTTGGTCATTAATTTTTTGGATGAAAATTGGCAACCCAAAAAGGTGATAATTGGTCTCTTTGAAGTAACAAAAACAATAGGTCAAGCCTTAGTTATAAATTTGAATGAACTCTTGGATTCTTATGGGTTAAAGAAGAAAATTATTGCTTATCTAAAAGATGAAGGGGCAATTTTAAACTCTATGACCATAACTTTCAAATCTATTGTTAATTGTGAGATTTTGGGGTTGGAAGAAAGTTTCAATGGCATTTATTTTGGTCATGCATTTTCAAAAACCTATCAATATGTTATTATTGAAAAGAAGGTATGCAAAAGTTGTAAGATTGTTTCAATCAAGTTTGCACAATTTGAAATTTAGAAGTGTATAACATGGCCAAAGAAATTTGGAAAGGGAAAACAAGAGTGAACGAAAGTTTGTATTGATTATGGAATTCGATCAAGGAAATTAAATATGCCTATTAAGACAAGGTAAATGTCTCTTTATTAATCTTTTTATTTTGATTACTTTGTATTTTTGGGTGAATAATTTTTTCCAAAATTTTTACTAACTATCTAATTTTTTTTGCAAGTTTGTAAACAAGGTAATATTATTCTAGGAAGCATGTCTTTTTTGTCAAGCTATTGTCATGTGTTACAACAACCAAACTAATGTTTGAATATTTGGTTGTGTTTTTTTTTCCTATTACATGGTCCATTTGTCAAACAATAGTTGATTGTTTAAGCCCATTGTCTATGCTTGTGTCTTGAATCAATTTGCTGGACATTGATTATTATCAATGATGTCTTTGATGTTTGACCCTAGGTTCAAGAGTTTTCGTCTTGTTTCTTCATATGTTGGTAAAGAATAAGGAGTGTCTATTGTGGAGCAATATGATAGGAAATCATTGCATCCCATGTTGATCAAATCATATAATCACATACATTCTATTGGAGATGTTGATGAATTGGTTTTGCAAATTAGGATGTTGATTAAGGTTGTGCACTAGATTTTCTAGATGACTAACAATAGCATTGAAATTGCAAAAGAAATTGTAACACATGAGTTGTTGGATTTTAGGAGGTTTCATGTGGATGTGAAAGATATAAGAAACCCTCTCCAATGATGGGAGAAACATGAGTCTAAATTCCCTATAGTTAGCTTTATTGCAAAACAAATCTTAGGAATTGTAGGTTCCCAAATTGAAACTGAATACATATTTTCTCTTATTGGAAATTTGACAAGCCTTAAAAGATGTTAGTTACAATCTAAAAATTTAAATAAATTAATTTTTGTTAGTCAAAATTGGCCCAATGATCCTAGAGTAGGATGTAACATGCCATCAACCTTGGAAGAGTTATATAGAAGGATGAAATTGTAGAGGAGGAGTTGGAGGAATTTGAAGGGGAGTTTGAAAGGGAGGAAATTGTAGATATGAACTTTTTATATTAAAAAAATTATTTTCCATCATTTATTAATTTACTTCGTTCATCATTTATTATGATTATAAGAAAAGAAACAAAGAAAAAACCCAAAAATAAATAAATAAAATATTTTAAAAACCAAAAGAAAAAAAGAAAAAAAAACAAACCTTGATTTAAGAGAACTAACTTGTGAGAACTGCCCTTAAAAATCAACGGTTCAAAATTCTGTGAGAACCGTTGACCCTGAAAACCGCCTAACTGGATTTTTTTTCAAAATTCTGAAAACTGGGGGGTTCTCAGAATGGGAATTTTTTTTAAAAGAAAAAAGAACTGGGGCGGTTCTCAGAACCTGCCCCAAAATCCGGAACCAACGATTCTCACAAAAAAGTGAGAACCGCCCAACACTGGTACATACCCATCAAAACACTTTTTACCAGACCAACACTGGCAAGAACCCCAAATCATTTTGTTGGGTGGTTTCTACATATTATAGATATTGAATTTGTAGGCTATTTATCAGGGTCTCCAAGTCCAAATGTAGCATTTACTGGATTAAACAGGAAAAGCTTTAAACCAGAAATGGTATTTTCACTCTAGAAGGTGAACCTTACAGTGAAGATCCTGGTTCACCTTGGCCTTGATCTGTAGAAGGTGAAGTAGAAAAAAAAAAAGGGTTGGTTTGAGTTTGTGCAGGGGAATCGGAACTCCCAACATATGTGCATCTCTAGCTGCATCTCCAGAGTTTAGGATATCCAGATTCAAACTTCTGAATAGTTTTTTACATCTCACTGGAGATGGGGACAAAACTCGCGAAAATTTCATTAGTTTTGACCAGGCTGCCAGAGTTTCCATTCCTACAAAACCAGTCTAAGTTGAAGACTTTAATACACTTGACTGCCTGCAACATTCTCATCAATTCTCTGGGACAAGAAACCAAAGATTCCACCCAACTTGCTAAAATGCCAGCTAGCTTTTTGTACACATTTCCAGAATTGTTTTACACGCAGCATGAGTCATCTAGCTATCCATGTGTAAGCAAACACTCCTCTTAAGTATACTTACATGCTATAGTTGTTTTTGACATCATTCAACATTTACTTTGTGAAGTAGACTCTACTTTAGGGCCAGAGTGAACCAACAGCCACCAGTGCACCATGAGAGATGGATGGTGGGTGGATACGAAACACTTTTTCATTGGGTTCCTTCCAGTTCCCTAGCTAGCCCCAGTGGTTAGCTCAGTTTCTATTTTTTTACTCAGTGCCAACCCACCAGGCCTTACCTATGTACTAATCATTTATATGCATCTAATTACCTAACAGCCACCTATTGTCCTACCAACCTGCAGGACATATCCTTTTGTTATAATACCAACTTACCTACAGGACCTATCTATTAATTACCTAGTAGCCACAAATTGTCCTACCGACCCACGGGATGGATCCTTCATTATTCTACCTGCCCACCTATGAGATCTATCCATCAACAGCTGCTAGGTCTTAATCTCCCATTTCATCAAGTAATTCCTATGCTGAATTGGCTGATCAGCACTGATGCCGATTCTGAGGATGTAATCGGCATGCCTTACCTATTATGCTACACCTAACAGTTGTTAATGCCAGGAGCGAACAGGCCGATGCTATGCTAGACTCGCTACAAACCGGAATCAACCAGTCTTGGTTGGGCCAATTCTATGCCAGACTTGCTACAAACTGGAGTCAACCTAATCTGCCCACTCTCTAGTCCTTTATAGGATATGTTGGCAAGGTGCTGGGTGAGGCCCCCAGCGAGCTAGGAGCTGGACTTGTCTAAGGATAGGTTACCAAGTTGCTCGGTGAGGACCCAGGACAAGAGCTGTACTTGACTAACCCTGCCTGGTCCCTAGTACTGTATAGAAGTTAGCTGACCAAGGTGAAAACCAAGCTCAAATGAGTTGGGGTTCATATGCAACTGAATCATAACAGCATGCCAATGGATGGTGGTGTGCTGGTGGCTGTTGGTTCATTAATCTGGTTCTAGATTTCATGACCCTCACTATACATTTAACTATGCAAATGCTCATAAACTGCCTTGACACTTTTGCAGCAAGAACTGATCCTGATAACATTAGAACCATTACTTGTTAAGATAATGAATCAATTCAGAATGAAGATCTGCTGCTTAGGCACAAACTTTGGTCCCAAAGAGATCCAGTTTGCTTCATGTAGAACCTGACCTAATTTTTGTAGTGCATTTTGTTCGTCATTATCAGAATTCCACAAGGATCCTCCAAAAAGGAAGAAATCTTCCACACCCTCCGAAAATTAGGGCAGGGTTTTCCAATGGAGAAAGGAAGTGCCAATGGCCTGGGTAGGGCCCTTGGCACTTCCTTGTTTTATGATGCCTATCACTTGGGCTACTGCCCTTGTGCCTAGGCACCTCAAAAACAAGGAAGGGCCTCTGATCAACCAGCATCTATGAGAGATCAAACTGGTACATCCACATTCCTTGCTAATTCCATCTCAACAACTGGTGAAAACTCCTCTAGGGCAGTTCATTGTATGAGTAGTAGGATGACATTAAAAACAATCACATGAGACAACAATATATCCTTCCCACTCTTTGCAAAATATGCAGAAACTTTCTTCATCGAGCCAGCTTCTTTCACTCCCCAAAAAATAATTCTGATCATACTAAAAATGTCCTTCCAGATCCTGGAGCACAAAATAAAAAACTCTTGCAACCATCCACCCAATTTACCAACCCCTTTCAATTAAACCATGGCCAATCAATCTTCCAGAATTTGTCATCTAGTTGTTATTAAAGAGATTTAGGAACTGAATGTGAATCATCAACGTCCTATTGCATCATGCTAAATCCAAAGTTTCCAAGCTTTTTCAAATTAGCTGCATTAACCAGGGAGAGCCAGCTATGGTGCATGAACAAATGCACTTACAGCTACTAAAGCCATCGCCCCAGCCACAAGATTTGCCAACCAAGATGGTGTGATTGTTGATGCAGCTCCTGGCTGACTTGGTTTGCTGGAACCCGATGATGGGCTAGGAGCAGCTGCAAACAAAAAAACAAACAAACAGGGCAATCACATATTTACATGAATGGCATGAGATTCAGAACCAATGCAGCTGGATTTATTTTTTCTGCAGCCCAGCTTCTGATTAAGCCAGCAGTTTTCTTGTTCCAAAATGCAAGCACAGAAGCTCAAATGACCAAATCTCTTGAACCCTTGATGAAGTCAAATCAAATCTCCTCTTGACTAATAACATGGTTTGAGACTTACAAAAAAGAAAACAAGAGATGTAGTTGGTTACAATCGCAAAGCATGTATATATAATGATTGCAGCACCACTAGCACTTCAACAAACCTGGCAGTTGAACACTGACTACTACAGATGGGGGGGTGGAAACTAGAGTGCACCTTTGTTAGCAGAAGCAGGTGCAGCAGGTTCTACAGCACCAGTTGCAGCTGCGCCATATACACAAACCCACCAAAAAAAATCAATTTCAGCTGGAGATTATTATAATGCAGCTGCAACATGATGCCAACCATATGCAGTGGTATTCAAGGACAGTCATCCTGGTGCCAACCATTAGCTCAAAGAAATTCATGAGTCTCCTGAGAAGTTCGGTACAATAATATTGTTCAAAGACGAATGGACTGCAGCCAGTAATGCTACAGCTTCTTATCATTAACTTTCTCACGTTTGTGCAATGCTGGAACATGAGGACCTAGACCCCAACAAAACTGCAACACATTGCATAGGTAGCAGACCCACGAGCTGCAGTACTTTCTGATCTGCACTGATACTAGTGACCCACATAGTACCTTCTTCAGTTCCAAAAAAAACCGTTAGACCTCTTCTGTGACTAGCCTAGAGTGTGTACTACTGGCAACCCACCAAGCTGCTCTCAATGGTCGACAAGAAGAAGAAGAAGAAGAAACTTGGCAAAGGCTTCTTCATGTCTTGGCTTGAACCCAAGTTAGATCTTGACCAAAACAAAAGGCAGCTTCAGTACTGGACGGAGAAAGTCTCTTCTCCTCCTTATTCTTCCGGGGATGCATGCAAAGAGGGTGGGTGAGTGGGTCGTTGGCTTGCTTACCCTCGCAGACTGTATCGGTGAAACCGAGATTGCAGTCCTGGGGAATCTCCTTAGCTCTTGTCACATTGATCGGGACGGAAGTGCCAATATTGGTAACAATGGAACACAGACAAGACACGCTCTCCTTCTGTACTTGGCCGATTGCCGAGCAGCAGGAGGTGCTGGGTGTTTGGGCCGTGTTCGTTAGATAATCCAGGCAATTGGCCAGAGGAGTTTCATACTGGCCGCAAGCTGTAGAAGGATTACTTTGAGCTGCTACTCCCAGAATCAAAGCCGCAGCTAGCACCACAAATACTGCTACTCCCGCCTGCTGCTGCATTGCTCGACTGCTGTATGCCATTTCCAAAACGTGCAAGAAGGTTTGAGCAAAACAGCTGCAGTCGACGCAAATTGGCAGCTTGCTACAGCAAGAAAGCAAGAAGTCCACAACCACGAGAAGGAGCTGAGAAACAATTGGTCCGTTGAGATCCAAGGGAAAGCGAGCTCGTAAGCGACGAGGAAGTCGAGCTCAGGGAGCGACGAAGAAGACAAGTTGTGAAGGAGAGAGGAGAGAGAAGAGCGCAGCACGGGAAGTGGACAGGGGTGGCAGAGTGGCAGGGTGGCTTACGCGGAGACGGCCATAAATGCATTAATGCCGCAGCCTGTAAGGCCGCGATCAAGGCTCTGGGGCTGGGCAGCTATCTCGCTCATAGCGGTAATAGATGCAGGCGGCAAAGCCGCAGATAGTTTGGAAGCGAAGACGCAGGTGGCAGGCAGGTAGAGAGTTCAGATGGGGGGTTTTTTTGTTTTCTTGTCTTTTTTTGGGTTTCGTTTTTTTTGTTGGGTTTGGATGGGGGTTTACTCTTTATTTTTTACGGTAAGGCCCAATGGTGGATACACTCCTAAAATAAGGGCCCTACCACAAGGTGGTAGCTGAGTCCCACCTGTCCCTCCACCCATGGGCTCTACCCACAGTAAAGTAGAAGGGGAATGTTATCATAAGCCTAAACATATATAGATCACTTGAAGTAATAGGAACTATAGGTACCTTATGCCTACACAAGTCCTCTTACTCTGTGACTTACACCTCCTAGTAAGTAGGTGTACGAGAGCTCTTGTAGGAGGTATAAGGTGACTCTTGTTTGGGAGTGTCCCCACCCTTGGGCCTTACCTGTCATAAAGCACAAGATGAATGTTCATCATAATCCTAAACATAAGTAGATTGCAGAGCAATAGGAGTGAGAGGTACTTATGCCTACAAGAGGCTCTTGCACCTACTTACACATAGAGGCCTCATACACCTACTTAGTATGTGTAAGTAGGTACAAGAGGCCTCTTGTAGGCAGAGGGTGTCTCCCATTGTTAATGTATGTTAAGGTATCATCCAAACACACAAAGGAAATTTCCCACAAGAGTTGTACAGTTAATATGGGATTTTTTTGTTCAGTGTGGGGTTATACTACAATAAGTTTGCAACAAGTTTAGAATGAAGTTTGCAAACCAAATGCGATTTGTAAGTATCATGGTTCATTTAGTGCTTGTGATGGCTGCTTGTAAATTGTACTGCCTCCTTTTTTAATGTGAACATCAGCTTGCATAAAATGTGGCAACGAAGGGGGCTAACCACGTTGCACCATGATTCCCAAATCTTCACCCATAGCTGATGAAAAATTGCATTACATAAATGCACCTCTTGGATGACTAATTCACTTGATGAAATTGTGGCATTGTAAGGGGGTGAAATCCATATAGGTAACGAGTTTAAGCATAAAAGAAAAAGTAGTTTTGTAACTTAACTTTAGGTTTTAGGGGTTGAATAGGTAGCCTTTCATCTTATAGAAATGTTTTGTATAATGACTCTCATCCCTTCAAATAATAATTGATCATTGAACACATGACAAATTGAAAGCTAGTCACGAGTGTTGGCCATTCAAACATCAGTTTGATGTTTGGCTTTGGAGAAATACCTCAATCAATGAATGTATACCTATTTGCCCTCTTTGGGAGGGTTCGCCTGTCCTAGGTTCTTTTACTTTAATCAATATCTTATTCATTACGTTTTGGTTTTGTTTGTATAAATAGCCAGTCTCACCATGATTATAGATTTCGAAAATGCCATTGATAGTTTTTTCTTAGTGAACATCAAGATAAGCACATGTGACTTTATCTTCCACATGAGGCATTTATTATCTTGTGCCATGCCTTTTAACAACGGCCCTTAGCCCTTGGGAGAGCACTATTTTAAACTACATCCATTCGCTTTTGTCCCATGTTGAATTTGTGGCCTTTTACATCCTTGTTGATTTCTTTGAAACTTGCCTTCCACCATTAGCCAAACCCAAGCAAACAAACCGCACTTATTCACATGTTCTTAAAAATGAGTGAAACATTCACTTTAATGTCATTAAGAAAAATGTGCGACGAACAAAAGGATGCAACTCTCAAGACATTCACAATGCATTTTTATTTTAAGAGTTAAGGCCTTTGATGTTGCAACTTTAATATCCAGATTCCAATAAAATTTGGGGTAAGTGAATGAATTGAACCTAAAGCAATTTCAAGACATGACAATGGCAAACGGGAGCAGACTGGCACCTCAAACAAAAGACAAAGTGTGTGGGGGTTGGAGCTAGGGAGTGTACCCTAGGTCTCCATATTTCAGCATGGTCAAGGAATTCAATTTCCACCAAAACCATTGACAAATCTGAGGTTGCATCACCCACAAAATATTTATGAAAAAAACAATGCCTTTTACAAGGGTTTGATTAGTGGTGAGCCCATAATGAAAGCATAATGAATCCCAGCTTTGAATTAGGTTCAAATTGCACAAAATTCATCTTTTGTTTGTCTTTTTGCATCTAATGGGACATGGATTCCTATAGAATGGCATGATTTTAAAACATTATAGAACTTTCATTACTTACACCTCATTTCAAGGAACCAAGTAGCACATTTGAATCTTGCAAAGTTTGATTAGATGCTCATATTGGGGACTTATTCCATGTCAACACCGTTTGGCAAGCCTAAGGGTGCATCAACAAAAATGATTGTTACATAAATGAAATTCATCACATCTTTGGCAACTTCCTTCAACAACTTTCATGTCCATTAAGCTTTGGGGTGATTTTCCATTGTCTTTAAACTTCAAATGACACAATGACAATTGATGATCAAAATTTGAGGAGGAAACAAATTTAGTTGCAATTAACATCTATCAATTTCAGTTTTTTAAAATTTGATAACATCATCAATGTTAAAATTGAAGCATTGAGTTTAATCTTTCTTTTCATGAATGTGTATCTATATCAAAAATTAACTTCAACATATGAGTTATTTGGTGTTTCTATTTTAACTTATATTTATGTAATTTAAAAATATCAAATTGACATTGTCAATGATGACAACAAACTTATAATGCGCCACATGTGCATCTTGTGTAATAATTTGTGCATTCTTAATCGTTAAAATAAACATCTAATAACAATTGTATCACACTCAAATGAAGGAAAGTTGTTTCTCACAATATTTAGGGTGTGTGAAACAAGGTACGTAATCATTGCAACAAATGTGATAGACTAGGACCTTGTCCACGAGGGAACGTGATGATCACAATCATATATGAAACATGGTGTCCTATTTCTTTAGGACATATATTTATTTGTCACAATTGTGTACACATCAAATATTTGTATGTGACAATTTAATGTTGATGTATGTGAACATCTAAAAGTTATCTTTAACATGTATATAATCATTATGAATGGACATTGGCCCTTGTTTGGTCATGCCACTTGACTTTGGCAATAACTATATTGTTTTAAATGGATGAAATTTTCATCTTTTGAATGAATATTGTAAAGATTGGTAGTTTTCAATAATGAGTTTGATCATAAAAACAATTGAGATACATCTTTTTGGTATCTAGAGGATCCCAAAATTAATTTGTGTTCAACATATATATTATTTGAATGTTTTGGTCATAAATGGAACAATATGGACAAATGAACTATTATTGTATCTTTAGTTGTATTGTACTTTTAATCTCAAACAACTATATTATTTATTTATACTATAAATGCATTTTTTTCCATTTGAATTTTTTCTTCTATAAAATGATGCAATATAACATTATTTTATTTCATTTTGAATGAAAATGACATTATACATTACATATTATTTTGCCAACTTACACACAAATTGGATATATAGTTATCTACATGATAATTTGATGTGAAGTCATATGCATACAATAACATTTAGTATACAATAGTAATAGTGAATTTAGATATTAAATATTATTCTATTAGGTACACTATATATATACATATTAAAAATTTCAATTGTCTAATAATGATATAAAATATAAATAATATATATCTTGTGTATAATAAATGACAACGTAGGATGAAAGATAATAATACATAGATGGTATCTCTTGTGACAATATGAATGAGCAAATGTCATAAAATTTAATGTATTGGACATTTGAATAAAAATTTATTTATTTTCATTATGTAGCATGTGCACATACATGAAAATGACATTTTGACATTAATTCATAAATGGTGGAAAAACCTTGAAGTAAGGAAGGGGAAAACATGACCCCTTTATTGAATGAAGTTCAAGAAATACATGGGTGAAACATGATTCCAACTAATGGAATTGTCACTAGAACCAAAAAGGTTATTATGGAACTAGATCCTATTGAAATTTTCATTTTAAAGTGTTGTGGATGACATCCTTGACATCATGGCCAAGACCATGTTTCATATTGAATCCAAGATCATGCTTGCATATGTTCAACATCATTTTTAACGGCATTATTAACATCATTACCAACATTATTGCCAACATCATCGCCATCATCATCATAGATGAAGTTCGTCCATTAATTTCCTTTTTCATCCCCATGGATGAAGTTCATGAATTATCCATCCATAATGTGATTAGGAAGGTTCCCAAGAAGTTTCCTTGAAACATTTTGAGATATTTGTAAATGTTTTAAAAATATTTTCAAACATCTTGGATTAACATGAAATATTTTGAAATATTTTTCCTTGAACTATGTCCACAACAGTGTATAAATTATAAAGGTAATTCCTTTTATTTTACCTTCAATGTGTTCAACATCGATTTTGGGTATGATTTTGCACCATAACCATGTTTTCATAATAAAGTTTTATTTGACTTATGTTTTACACACTTAATGTTTTTGTCCTAGTTTTTGTGTTCCATGATTTAGATTTATAACTAGATTTTCTTTCATCATGTTTTGTTCACATCCTTTGGAAATCCTTGTGTTTCAAATTTTTTGTGCCTATGACAAGGAGGACCTAAATTGGGGGTGTCTTTTTTTCATGATCCTTGCACATGGCCCACAAGGTGGTCAAGCTAACTTGCATGGTGGTTAATTAGGCATTCTATAGCACATGCTTGGGCAAACAGTAATTCTTGTACTTTCTAGTTCATCACTTCATCCAAAGAAAGTAAATGATGAAGGTTTGCAATATGTCAAGAAATCATTCATAAGTGAACCTACATTTGATCTTAACAAATTGCATTTTGAAGGTTCCAATACATGTTAGAACAAGATTGTTATGAAGATCAAAAATGTTCATTGGAAAGTTGTTGCAACTTGGAAAAAAATAAATCATTGGGGAATCCAATGTCACCAAACCTCTTAAAAGTCATTTCAAACTACATTATGGGGTAGTCAAAGAGGGAATGTTAATATTTTTTCAAGGTTCAATTGTTGCAAAGGCCATGGTAAGAAGCAAAACCCATTTTGTTTAACCATGTTTGACTTGGAGACCTTGGTTCAAGGTGAGTTAGATCATAATGGCAACCTTCTTGGGGCATGCATTATGCCAAAGCTAGCTAGTAGCTTGCATCAAGTGATCACATCAATGCCCATTGTAATGAGTCTAGAAAATAGGGCCATGGGTTGTGAATAAACTTAAGAACAAAGGTGGTATCTTCTCCTTGACAAGTAATTGGAAAAAGGAGGTGTGGTGACTCCTTGTCATGACCATTTTCCCAAGTCACATTTGAAAATCAATCTTTCTATGTGGAGTCAAAATTTAGTGTTTGGATGATTGAAAGGCCTTTTTTGAGCAAGAAACAAAGGTTGAGTTTTCTTTTGGGCAAAAAAAAAATACATGTTATAAATTAACCATTGGTAGCATGACTAAGGGCAAGGTTGTGGGGATGAAGGTTGAGGTGCGTTTCAATCTACAGAGCTTCCATATTTTTATTGATGCAACGACTGTTTCAATTACCTTACAAACCCACTTGGAGTTAGTTTTTAATTGTTGTCTAACAATGTGACCTAGTCCCCCATGTTAACAATAATATTACAAGTGTTGATGTCCTAAGGTATGTGAACCTTCTTTTAAAAAGTTCTCCACCTTTTTGCATTTGATCCAAATCCTAACTTGCCTTAGATTTTGCCATTCCTAAGTATGGTCATTTCATAAGTTGGAAATTTAAGTGCAATTGGTGAATAAAAAATTAAGTATGCCCTTGCGATCTTCCATGCCAAAAGGGTTGTTTGCGTTCATAGTGATCAACAAGGTTTCAAAAAATGATTGCCATAACATTTTTTGAAAGAATTTAGGTTCTCTTTATGGAATTGGATTTCATTTTGGTCCATGTCGTAAGGATGGAATCTGAGAAGGGTGAAACAATTGGTTCAAAATGCTTGGCTATAAACAACCATGCCATGTTGTGAAGTTGGTTGCATCATTTTTTTCCCTTGGACTAGGCATGTTGGGTTCATTACCAAACTATTTATTTCCATGGTTTGTCACTAGGGGCAAGCCCCTTATTTAAAAGTTTCATAAACAAGGTTCATGTTTGCACTTCTAGATCAAGAATGCCAAGTCTACCCATTAAGATTCACTACATTAAAAAATACAAAATATGATTAAGGAACATTTGACTATTTTTGTAGTCATTTAAGACCAATTTAATTCCATGATTATATAGTCAAATTGGATTCATCCAATTTATCGAGTGCAAACTTTTTAAGGTGTACCAAAATCTTGTCACAACGTCACATTTTTCTATCTTTTTACCTAGTCCTTTTTTATCATGTAAAGACACATTTATGGATGATTATGATGGAATCTAGAATTGTAATAGTCTAAAATATAGTGTTTATGAAAATTTTGACATTTTTTATGGGGATCAAAATATAGGGTAAAAAAATATTACAATAAGGACTAGGCCCCTTTCATCCTATGTGGTACACCTTAAAAAAATTTCACCCTACCATAGTTGCATAAATGGAAATAATTGCAAACCACAAAAATAACTATGGTAATGATGAAAGAAAAATCCAATATGCATATCTAGTCATGAAATCTACATGATTTTCTAAATATTATTGGGTATTCATGTGGTAACTTGGACTACATAATTAAAGCAACATTTGACGCGCTCCCAAGTCACAAGGGTGGAACCCACTTGAGGGTTTCACAAAGTCAAGTTGCGGAAAGTTGAACTTGGTAGCACGCTCCCGGCTTCCAACTCTAGAAAGGGGTAGAGGGTCGAGTTGGGAGCCTCGGGATTAGACTAGGAAGAGGGACTAGCTTAGCTCGTGTGAATCTGCGTCCAAAAACCAACCAAATCGGGTTAGTTTAGCATTCGGGACACCCTTGGGTGTTGGGACTTGCCACGGGCACTTGGACACACAAGACTCACCACAGCCCGGACTCGGGGGAAACCACCACCTTCCCCCATATAGTATTCTCTGCGGCTGGTCGCGGAGGCTACATCCGAATGGCACAAATTCCCGGGACTCTCGAAATGGAGTCCCGGAATTGTCCCGACGAGACTCCCGGAACTTTGAACCGCCATAACTCCCGACTGCAGAGTTGGATCGCGACGAGGTCTAAACCAAAGTTGTAGCCCTTGTCGAGATCTTTCCAACGCCATGTCGCACGCTCAAATCGGACGTAGGGAAGAGGTCTATTCTCGACTTTTAGTGGTCGGGAGTCAAATTGCCAGTTTGACTCCCGGCCCTTCTTTTGCCCATAACTTGGGCTGCAGATGTCCGAATTGCCAATGCGAGGGCATTTTCGATATCTACGTTTCAAAACCTTTCCAATGACACCAAGAATACCCCAATTCGAGGTGTTTTGCCCCTTGCTATCGAGCTTTGAACATTCGGGAGTCCCGGAAGACTCCCAACCTCCAACTTTTCCAAGTGTTGGGCTTCACCCCCACACTTGGCCAAAGTGGGGTTGCGACAACATTGGCCAAGTTAGGTAACATA
>Ga0209611_10000646_pt1 | contig 54065 bp, 82 predicted proteins | sample S1TSphgellanicum_3_FD_187693 | JGI IMG/M metagenome (GOLD analysis project Ga0209611, IMG submission 187693) | Host-associated microbial communities from peat moss isolated from Minnesota, USA - S1T2_Fc - Sphagnum magellanicum MG (SPAdes) (version 2) | ecosystem: Host-associated > Plants > Peat... | reverse complement strand
GTGCCACAATGTGGAGCCACTCAGTGCCAGTAGGATAACCACGTGTCCGATCAAGCTCCAGAACAAATCTCGCGAACTCATTTCTTGCCCAATCGGCTCCGCAGCAGAACGCCGTGTGCAAGCTCGTCTCATCGACATGATAAGCCGCTTCATTTCTGATCCTTCGCCAAGATAGCTTGTTGAAAATTAGCAGCAAGATTATTTGCCCCCGGCTGCCGTGAGCTCAAGCTCGTTGAGGCTCTGCCACTTACGGTAGATCTTCTTCGCGACGATGTGATCGCTCTTGTTGATTATGCCGTCCGACCACTCCTTCACCCAATGCCAGGTGAGAACGGTGTGGAGCGTGCCTCTGTCGTGAACCCACAACTCCCACTTGCCGCCGAGAATGCGGCGAGCCCAATCGAAGTCAGTGAAGAACGCGCGCAGCAGTATTTGGATGATGCCCTTTGGTTCAACGTGGTTCTCAATAAACTTGTGAATTTTGTCGGTGTCCATCAGTGTCTCCTCTTTTCGCAAAAGTTTGTTATCTTCGGGTTCATATAGTGCATATCGCAGCAAAGGCAAAAGCCGTCTTCAAACACATGGGCATCTGGGCACTCGCAGCATCCGGCGATCTCTCCGGCCTCGTCAGTCAGCATGAAGTAGGGGCCATTCCACCCGCACCGCGGGCAAGCCAATAGGTTTGGTTTGGCCTCGTCTTGTGACATCACAGCGGCTCCCTCAACGGCGGCAGTTTTTCAACTAGGTATTCGGGGCCTTGGTCAAAGTGGCGTAGCCGATGACCGAACATGTTTGCGTTTGCCTGGAGGCTTTCGTCTTTCATCGCGCGGTAGGCGCTCTTGTCGCCGACATCCCATCCGAGATGCTGTGACTTGAGCTTCGGGTGGTAAAAAGATTTATACCCCGCTCGGTTCACGCGCTCGTTGAAGTCGGAGTCCTCGATGCCATATGGGCCGTAGCCTTCGTGGAACAGACCCAGCAGGTCGATCAGTGAACGGTGTAAAATCCATGATCCGAAAACTCGGTTCAACACGGGCGTCAGAAACCCGGCGCTCACTCCCCCAACTGATGAAACAGGTGGAATCTGACCATGCCCCCAATCGAAGCCGCAGATCCCCGGTTGTTGCACTCGATCCAAATACCACAACGCCTCCTTGAGCCAGTTTTCAGGCATCTCGATATCGTTGCCCAATATGCAGATCACATCGCCAGTAGATCGCAGAAACAATTGGTTGAAAGCCTTATTGATGCCCTCGTTCTTGCTGTTAACCCGGTGATAGGCCGTGCGTGTGGCGAAGTACTCTACGATGCGCCGGTCTTGTGAACCGTTGTCGGCCACCATAACTTCTATCTCAACGCCCGCGGACTTGGCGCGCTCAAGGTTCTTCTCAAACACCTTCTTCGTGAGCTCGTAGCGGTCAATCGTGAGCATCAGGATCGAAGCTTTTACTGTTTGCACAGGCACCTGTCTTCGCCGAAGATCGTCATGTATGGGTTCGGCTCGCGGTTGCTTGCAGCCTTACAGCTTGCGGTGCACTCAGCCAGAAACGCATCGTGCTTCTTGAGGTTCTCAGGTGTTGGTTCAGGGGCGCACGCCATTACGGCCGCAATCGAGCAGATCACAATAACTATAGGCACCGAAATAAAACGTCGAAAGCTCATATCGTCATTCATCTATCACCTCAAGCACAGCAAAGTCGGCAGAAAGGTTGGTGTCAATAAATTCTTTCGCGGTGGCCCAGGTATCGAATCGCCAAGCGTTGGATCTCAGCGAGGTGAACATCGTTTCGACGTTCGTTCTACTGACGTAGATCACCTGGCTTAGGTAAATCTTTTTCTTCTGGTTGTACGCTAGATAAATCACTGGTCCCTCTTATGAGTTTGGTCCACAGCTCAAAAATACTCTTACCCTCAGGCGGCATGACCTCCATCACTCGCTTGTAGGAGCCCATTTGGCTTTCGGCCAGAGCCTCGTATAGTTTGAACAGGGACAATCTTGATTCGGTGACAGCCCCACCGCGCAACATGCCATTGAAGTTCAAGTGCTTCGGTTTACAGGGGCTACCGTAGGCGGTCATAAATGGTGGCATGCTCTTCGTGACGACCGCACCCATGCCGATCATCGCGTAGCTGCCGATGCACCGGCGCTGGTGAATAACCGCCCCGAGGCCGATGTTGGCTTTGTCCATTACGACAGAGTGCCCACCGATTACCACGTTGCAGCTGATGGTCGCATCGTGCATTACTAGGGAGTCGTGTCCGGCATGTGAACCGCGCAGCATCCAGACCCCGTCTTGGATGGTGGTGGTGTGAGTAGTCCCTCGATTAATGGTGACAAACTCCTTAACCACAACGCCGTTGCCAATAAGAACACCGTGATTACCAGGAGCAAAGTGGAGTCCTTTATGTTCCGGCGGCGAGCCAATTGAACAATGACCCTCGAAACGGCAATTGTCGCCAATAACCACGCAAGCAGAAATATATGTAAACGGTCCAAAGTGGTTGTTGTGCCCAATTACTGCGCCTTCTTCGATATAAGCTGTTTGATGAACCCGGTTGCTTGGGTGGATATTAGTCTTTTGCACCTTGGCCCCCTTCATCATCATCGTCTGAATCATCGTCTTCGTCACCCAAACCGTCGTCGGGTTTTGGTATGGGTTTATCAACTGCCTTGAATCCAGCGATGTCTCTCACCCGGTTAAGGTCGTCGAGGTTGTTCATATCGATCGCGCCGGCAGTGATCGCCTGCTCTACGCAAGCCATCTCTTTCTCGCGCTCCTCTTGGCTCAGTTCACGGTCCAAGAAGTCGCCGAGGCCGTCCTTCTCCCAAATCTCTTTCGGGTAGTTGTAGGCAATGATCTCTCGCACCAACTGGCGCTTCGCAACTTGCTTGAAGCCGCCGAGCCAGCCATCCAGAATTTTATCGAAAGTCTTTGCGTGCTCTTGGCCCAATGAGTAGCTGCCGGCACCGTCGCCAGATGAGAACACCAGGCTCGGTATGAGCAGAGCGCGCATTATTCTGGTATCGAGCCAGTTCAATACCGCGATGAAGTCGTTGGCGTTCGATTGCTGCTGTACGAAGTCGTGCTCTACGAATTGGCCCTTCTTACCGGGCATGATGAGAACGGTGTCGTTGTGGACCATCTTCACTGCGTCTTTGACGGCGTTCATCGCGCGCACACCCATAGGCACTGTGGGGTCGACTGGCATGTTCGGGTTGGTCTTGTTGAAGTCTATGAAAGTAGCCGTCGGATCAACGTACCAAACCGAGAGAGGCGTCGCCTTGCGGTCGAGCGCCACTGAGAGCATTTGCATGACAGCATCTTTGAGTACCCAGTGCTTGTAAGCTCTACGCAGCAGCGAACGTCCGTATGGAGAACCAAACTTACCCTGGGCATCGAAAGAGTAATGGATACATTTTCTGACGGGAATACGAATCGAAAGGTAACTGAAAATATTCGGAGACCTAAGAGGGAACGGGTAATCTCCGAGCTTCGCGTAAATGTCAGGTCTGCCGCTGTTAGGTGACAGATTTGGAGCGCCGCTTTGAAAACCAAAGAGGTAAGCAACCCCTGCCCCAAATAGAGCGGGGTTATAGTTGCGTTGGTATTGGAGGATGCCGTCATAAGTGAGTTCTCCAGTTCTGTCGGTCTCGAACAGCAACGTGCCGGGGGGCATCTGCACGATCTTTTTGATCACGAAGCCTTTTTCGGTGTTTGCCCAAACCTTCTCGCCGACGCTGAAACCTGCCCAAGAAGCCGAGAGGATCTCCTTAACCACGTTGGTCCAACCACCGTCGATCTCATCAAGCACCGAGTTCACGAACTCAGCGATCTCAGTGTTCGGGTGGGTATAGCGCCCAAGGCGGGCCGCCAAGCATGTCGTCAAAAAGTCCACACCTGAGCCGATGGTCTCATCGGTGTCGATCATCCGCTTGAACGTCTCAACCGAAACCGTCGACGGGTTCTGAATGAACTTATAGACCTGGTTGTAGAGCGCCGGGATGCTCGTACCACGCTGCAATAACAGATCGTTAAAGGATTTGATCTCCACATGCCGGGCGTAAAGCATCTCATCGAGGTCGCGCTGTTCGTCGAAGATGTCATCGAAGTTGGTGGCGAGGCCAGCATCAGGGTTCGGGGCTGCTGAGAGTTGGGCGAGCTTCTCGGCCTTCTCTTTGGCGATAACCATCTTGGCCATCTCTTCGCCGGTGTTCACTGATATGGGCATGAAAGGTAGGTCGCCGTTTGGCATCTGTAAACTCCCTGGTTCGTTCGTTTATAGTAGACGACAGGGTTGGGCGAAAGGGCAAGTAAAACGGGAGAGTTGATAGCCCTCCGTCCATGGTGGGCATCTCTCCCACCACGATTATAACACTTCTTCTCTAGGTCACTAGCGTCGAAACTGGTTTTTGCAGTATTGGCGAGGGCTTAAGAAACTCCTGCGCCCTGTTGTCGAAAGCCTCGGCGAAAGCGAACGCCTTGCGAACGGCGTCTTCTGGCTTCTGCTTCACATCGGCCTTCACCACATCAAGAAAGATGCTGCCGGCCAACTGAACGGTCTGAAGTTTGTCGGCCATGATCGGGGGCATCTGCGAGCTGTTCGGGTTCGGCTTCATCGGCGACCGCCTTTCGGCGCCTTCGTGGGCTTCTTGCCGAGCTGCTGATCTTTTGAAAACGGTCGGAACTGTCCCGGTGGCACGAACTTCACGTCACTTTTTTTATCAGCGATGAGTTTTGTTTTTTTAGAAGCCACCTTCTCTGCTTTCTCGTTAGCCATATCCATTCTCCTGCTTGTTCATCCCAGGCAACTGGGGGTTTTTCGTTAGGGTGCAATTTGTTCTTCGCCCAAGTGGCCAGCCAATCCTTCTTCTGATTGAGAAAGGTTTCGAGCATGGCCTGCTTTACGGCGTCGATTTCACGTGGGGGTTGGGCCACTTTTCATTCCGCGTGTGTGTTCTTTGACCTTGTTGGCCAGAACTTTGTGGTGCTCACCGAGCCAGAGCTTCGCCTCTTGAAGCTTGGTCAGCACGAGTGCGGCCTCTCTCGTCTTGGCTTCTTCGCCCGCGACATCAATACACTTCTGAATCATTTCTGCTAGTGAGTTCATTGGGTACCTCCATTGAGGTCATCAGACAAATGTTGCCTCTTAAAAGCAACAAAAATATGGCGAGCCGGTATCGAGTAGGGATTGTTTACGGCTTGCGCCAACCCTGATTCTAGCCGGACTCGCCACACACCGATATAACACCTGGAGGTAGCCATATCAGAAGCTCGATCATATGTGGCCGCCGGTCTCTGTGACAAGCGGAGATGGTATCGAACCAGGCAAAAATGTGTGGTAAGCCGGGGGGAACAATTTGAAGGCCGCGTATCCTGCGCCGTCTGATGCGTGGGTGCGGTTCAGGTCGCCCATGTTGTCGAGCCTCTCGGTCCTAGCGAACGGCAGCGGCTTCCAACCGACGATCTTCACGTCTGAGTGAAAGTGTGGGCACGCGATTGGGTCGTAAGTCATGTGGGTTTCGCCAACTGCGTTCTTCGCCAGGCGGTTCATGTTCTCAACGCGGTACTTCACCCGCGGGTTGGCCTGGTCGGCGTCGATAGTGAACTGAGCTCGGGCGGCGTAAAGCACCTCTGCCATCTGGGCATAGTCATGCCGTCCGGCGTTCGAGGTCGTGCCACGGTTGCCTGAGCTGTCACCGAAGATGCGGTAATGGAACCCAGGGTATCGGTCCACGAGCATCATAGTCATGGCCTCGGTTGAGGTCTCCGAAGCACTGATCTCCCCGAACCAGTGAATCTGCTTGCCCTCCGCGCCTCCAACCTGCCCTATCATCCACACGCACGGGGCGGGGGCGTAGTTGAAGTCGCAGCCCACGATCAGCGGGTGTGTCTTGACCGGGTATCTAGCGCCCCAAGGTGCCACGGCCTTCTCGTTCCACGGCCCGAACGAGTAATATGCACGGCCACCACGCACGTTTACATGCAGGGCGTCCAGCTCCTGCATCGCCATCAGCTCTGAGTAGGTCTCTCTGAGCGTTTGGTAATAGTCCATTGATATGATGCCCCGGCGTACTGACTCTATGGTTGGGACGTGCATCGAGCCGTATAAGCTTTGCCCGTGGCGGCATTGAACGAATCTCTTATAGCACCAGTCTTCTCCGTTCGTGGTCGAAGTGATCAGCCCGCGCCTGAAGTGCATGCTCTCCCGCATCCGGCTCATTATGACGTCGTGGGTGTTTTCGGGGGTGTCGCGCGTCTCATCCAGCCAGTACCAGGAGAACTCCGTACCGCGCAGGGGGTTCGGGGCGCTCATGATCCGCGTGAAGGCGTGGGTCCAGATCTTCGGGTTCTTCTTGGTGCGGACGCTGATGATGTTCTTGTAGGTCTTGAACTTTTTCGGCTGGTTTGGGGGCCGCTGGTCTATCACGTAGTCGTAGCCGTACTCGTCGAGCCAGTAGATCATCTCGCGCATCGACACCTGTGAGAGCTGATCGTGGTTGTTCGCGCCGATCATGCCGGTTAGTTCAGGTTCGAGCTCCATGCACTCAAGCGCAAAGTGCACGCCCGTAAAGGTTTTGCCGACGGCCACTCCCCCCAGAAATGCGAAGTGCTCGTGGCGGCGGTGGATGGCTGCGGCCTGGTACGACTTCAGGTCTGCCATTACTTGGGCTCAACTTTCTTGGCCGGCAGAGCGGGCCGGTCGATCCACTCGTCAAACCACTGTTGAAAGTCTTCTGGGCGGACTTCGCTCTTGCCCTCGATCGTGATGCGGTGGCCGTTCGTGGTGCCGTCGGCATGATCGGGCGGGTTCATCTCGTCGTTCGAGAGTTCAAGGTGGCTCACCGCCCACTTGTCGAGCATCAGCGCCTTCATCTTGGCCTCGGTGACGTCCTTCATGCCCTTCAGGAGCATAGAGATTTCTGTCATAGAAACCTTGGCGAGTGGGTTGGGCTTGGGTTTGCCGGATTTAAGATCCTCTTCGTATTGCTTCGATTTGAGGTAATCGGTGTAGGCCTTGTAGTCCGAGCCGACTTGCCCCATCTTGGCTTCGGCTATTGAGAGCCCCATGTCGATTGCTTTGGGGTAGCGGTCAAGGGTCTCAATGATGGCGTGGGTCCATTTGAAACGTCGCTCGAAGATCAACCCCGACAAAATGTCGGTCTGCTTCTCCGACAAGATACGGCGCTTTTCTTCTTGCCAGGTCTTCACGGGGAACCGCGCGCGCGACTGCAACGCGTGCCAGCCACGCTCTTCCGCGAATCGAGTCCAATCCATGTGGGGGCTTTCTAGGTATTGTTCTCTGATCTTGTCGCGGTCGTGCAGCTCACGGTCTGTGACCTTCTTGGGTTTGGACGTCTTTTTGGACATCTATTTAGAAGTCTATGGCTGCTGGTAATCGTCGACGAGCCCCCGCAGGCATTCGCGGATGAAGGCACCCACTGTCGTGCCGTGGCGTTCGCATATCTCTCCAGCTTCGATGACGAGTTGGGTGGGCGCGCGGAACCCGTGGGTCTTCATCGCTTCTGATTGGGGCTCAGATCCGGCCTTTGCTAGGGCCTCGTGCACATTGGTCAGTTTCATTTCTTGTTCCATGTATAACCTCCCGTATAACTTTAATGTTATACGATCATCGGCCAAAACTGGTCAAAATGAACAGTTTTTTATTCCTTTTTAAGGAATAACTATACACCTTGTATGGATGCGGCTGGTCGAGAATTACCTTAATAGGTATTTTTTCGACCTCAAATGAGGGGCCAAAAATATGACTGCCCCAATGGGTCAATAGTAATTACTACTATCAAAATTGAGAGCTCAATCTCTCATTTTTGTAAGGGTGCGAAAACTTAGCAGTATTTACTAAGAATGCCGAGGGTCTCGCGGAACTGAATGTAGGTTGGGTTCGAGGTTATGATGACCTTCACTTCGATTTGGGCATCGCCGTCTGGCAGGTTCGCGGTGTCGTCTGGCTGGAGCGTGAACTGCGCCTTGCCGAGAACGGGGTTGCCGACGATAACCACATCACCCACAACAATATCCACACCCACCGCCGTCGCCGAGCAAGCCGCCGGGTTGACGCCGTCGTAGGTCGCCGTGATCTGAGTTGCGCTGTCGACCGTCAGAACCTCAAGGCCGCTTGTGAATCCCGGGCAATTCAGAGGGTCGCCGACTTCGATGTCAGAGGTGTCGGGTATGTTGGTTATTTGGCCAACTCCCTGCGTGGTGTTGCCGTTGGTGTTCAAGAGCTTCTTGTTTACGGTCACTCCCCCGCTTGTGATGCAGAAGTTCACTTCAACGAAAGACGTGAAGTCAACTGGGTCACCTGTCGATTCGTATTTCAAGCGCGCGAGGATCGTTTTCGGTGAGCCCTGCACTACTGGTTTGAGTCTTCCCATCAGATCCCCCTAAGTGATTTCATCGAGTTCGTCGAAAAGCGTGCCGCTAATCTGCTCGATGCCGACGTTGCCGGTGTTCAGCAGCGCGGCCTCCAACTCGGTGAGAGTCTGACGCAAATTGAGCGGGTCGAATACGATCATGTCCGTGTCCGGCAGATAATCAGGGCTGTACATGGTGAGGCCGGAGTCCGTGTAAACAGCCATCTCAGTGGCGTAGGCGTTGTTAGTATTGAAACTGCATACAGCTCCGTAGGTCGGGCTGTTGCTGTCGATCGGCAGAGCCTGGATCGTCGCGCCTTCTTGTGACCAAGTGCCGGCGACGTTCACGAACTTCTTCAGGCCGATGTTCGGGTACTGCTGCACGAGTGAAACCGCGACCGGGAACAATGTCGGATCGGTGGTGTACGCCCGGCTGCCAGGCAAGTAGTTGTCGGTGTCGTATTCAGTGAACGTCAGATCAGTGTAAACGGCGAATTCTATTACGAAGCAGCCAATTGCTGGAGGGGTCCAAACCGCCATGTAGCTCTGCGAACCGGCGTAAAGGGGTGTCATCTGGGTGACGCCGCCGAGCCGTGTCCAACCAGAACCGTTCCACTGCGACACCTTCATGCCAACCGGCAGGCCTGGAACTTGAAATGTACCCGCGACTGAAATTGGCAAAAGTGTGAACAGAACTGTAGTCATCGAAACCCCTAATTATACGAAGCCACGCGCTCCAGCTTACTGCAAAGAGCCGCGTTCCAAAAGTCCGAAGGCGTGATCGTACTCACACCGAAAACGTGTTTGATCTTAAATGATTTCTTGAACTCCGGCGAAGCGAGCGATGCCGCCTGGTACGCGTAGCGAGAGCAAAACTCTTTGTCGACCGCCTTCATATCGATGAAGTCGTAGTCATAAGCGTCGCCGAGTTTGGATTTCAAAAACACTAGAGCGGGCTCTGGGGCAGTTATCGGCGTGGCCAACCGGCATATACCGACGTAATCTTTCTTCAGCATCCACTCGTGAATTTCGATCTTTCGCACGCCCTTGGTAGATGCCTCATACACCCAACCGCCGTGAAACACAGCGATGTGCTTGAAGAAACCGGGTATCAGCCAGTTGGATAGTTCAAAGCAACGGCGAGAGCACATCAGGTCAAAGTCTTTGAGTTTAGTGAGCGCGTCCTTCACGTCTTCATAGTCGATCTGGCACTCTGGTATGCAGATCTTCGCGATCAGCCACTCGGGTACAACCATGCAAGCGCAAAAAAAGCGGATGAACTTCTTCAACATCAATATTTTGCCTTATGGAGGTCCCAGTTCATGATGACGTTGGGAGCGACCGTGCCGGTTGAAGTGTAAACCAATCTTAGATAAAGGCCCGCCGGAACTTTTGCCGGGTAGGGGCTGTCTTCGTCAAACTGTTGCTCTTGATCGTCCACCAAGCCCCAGTTGGTAATGAACTGAGCGAGCACAAGGTTGGCGCCGAAGCCGAGCACGTTGTTAACATCGACTACTTGCAGGCAAACGGTGTCGCCGAAGTTCGCGTTCTTCACGCGGAGCTTGCCGCCGGTAACGAACACGTCATCAGTCATGGCCAAGTCGATGTTTTGATTCGCCTGCCCCGCGGTCAATAGCTTCTGAACGCCGATGCCATCGAACAAAACGCAGTCGCGCGTGAAGTCTTCGAGTTTCTTTGCAATGAACGTACTGTTTTGCATTTTATCTCCCTATGGGCCCGTGCAATTTATTTCTGAGTAGCCGTATGTGATACCGGAACCAGCAGCCGAATCGTAGATCCTTGAATATTTCGACCCAAGGTTGTTGAACATCGTGGTGAAAGCGCCCGCGCCCGAAGGTGTAATCGTGATCGAGGTGTTCGCCCAGTTCGTGCCATCGCCTGAAGTCTGCAATAGAACTGTTGGGTTGGTGGTCGCTGCCGAAGAGTAGTAAGTCAACTGACCGGTAGTGCACCCCTCTGTGTACCAAGTAATGCCGCTCGAACCAATTGTCGAAGGCACAAGCGTACGATCGAAAAGGTTGTAGTGAACTCCGGCAGCAACGCCAGAACCGACACGGTTGAGTGTCATCGTGAAGCTCGGTGTTGTACCGCCGATCACGCAAGACCACTCAAGTTTGTTGCCGCCATATCTCAACAGCGGCGAAACCAGCGGGGCCGAAAGAACGCCGGTGATGCGCTCAAATGTGTAAACAGTTTTCGGGTAGGTCGTACCGCCATCGAGTGATTCCAACAGCGAACAGTCCATCGTCTGAGATGTGCCCGAAGAAGCCGTCACGTTGATCTGACCGGCGTAAGAGATGGCGTTTGAGGCCGGTGCAACTGCAAGAACAAACGTCGCCGTCTTTGCCGTCGAAGTAAGATCTGCGACGTTAGAGTTCGTTGCTAAGTTGTCCGTCGTAACCGTCGTGACAGTCGTTATCGTTCCAGAAGAAACGGTCGTCGCCGGTGAGTTCTGAACCGTAACCGGCAGCGGGTTGTTTTGGTTCTGCGGCTTCACGTTGCCAATCGTGACCGGATTTGAGTTTATGCCTTCGAGCGAAGTCTGCTGAATGGTCCAAGTCGTAGTTGAGGCCGGGGCCGTCGTGCCGTTGAGAACTCGGAATTGAATGTAGAGCGGCGTCGTGCCCACAGGCGTGTTCGCTATACGGCTCGCGCGGTATGTCGTTGGTATCGTGGTGCCCGAGGCAGCCAACTGGTCCATCAATGTGGCGGTTGAGTCTTCAGCAGATATGATGGCTTGGTGCCCCGGAGATGCGGTGGTGTTGATCGTCGCGACAGTTTCGCCAGAGTTCCAACCTTTGTTTTGGGCGTCGAAGTCGGCGTTCGTAGCCGTCGTGCCGGTGTAATAAACGTGGTAATAGTTCCAACCGAAAAGTGAAAGGGTACCTGTTCCGCTTGCCGGCCAACCAGCTACAGTAAACGTCACGTTGTTACCGCTGACAGAGGCGATGGCGTAGCGACCCGGTATGGTCGAAGCCCCCGTGATCACCCCTAGGTTCATGCTCTGGCCGACGTTGGCTGAAGTGAACGGATTGCTTGGGATCGTCACAGTCACCGAAGTGGCCGAGTTGATCGTGTACGCAAGCCCGTCCCCTACGTCATCGACGATCTCCGCGTAGAAGTTGTTGTTCGCGATCCTTTGTGAAAGCGAAGAAAGCTCTTTGAAAATGAAAGATCCGCTAAATGAGCTGTTTGAGCGCACGATGGTTTCTGAGTTGGCCGTCGTGCCCGCGGTCATTATTAGGCTGCCTCCGGCTTGAGAAACCGTTTGGCCAGAACCCGATTCGAGAAGGGTAAAAGCACTGGTGTCTACCCCTGAAGCGATCACGCGAGAGAAGTTTGATATCAATGAAGAGACGCTGCCGATATTCGCAGTGTTTGTGGCTGTCGTGCTCTCCTGCGCCAATTGAAGAGTCTGATTCGTAGTCGTCGCCGCACCATAAGAGCTGGCGGACAAATTAACATTTAGATTTGCCGAAGCATCGCTGGTCGCCTGAACTTGCGTGCCACTGTTATTGAGCCATGCGCCAGCAGAAAGGGCAGCAGAATTTGTTTGGTTGACCGTGGGGTTACCGACCGATGCGCTAGCCGCAATCGTGGTGCTCAATGAACCAGAGGTATAAGTAGTGTAAACAACTTGAAGAGTGGGGCAGCCAGCAGCGCCCTTGAACTTATAGTTGCCGGGAGCCGTGACAGCCGCGCTACTCCAAGTCGTGACTCCAGATATTGCCTGCAAAACAGGTAAGTTGGATGTGACCGAGCCGGGCCAAACGCACTGGATGTTCACCGAACCAACGAATGATCCAACGAGCGATATCTCACCTTCGGTTATGCCGTGAACTGGCTCGGTTACGATTGCTCCAGATGAAGCCATCGTGCCGGTGACGATCAGGTCGTTCGCGGGCGTATTAGATACGACCTTGACGGTCTGATTGCCGTTCGTTTGGTTCGCCAGCATCGTCGTGGTGTTCGATGCCGTGGTAGTTTCTTGGGTTAATTGCGAAGTCTGGTTGGCCGCGGTTGAGGCGCCGGTCGTGTTGGTGGCTATCGTAGCCAAGCTGGTGTTGGCCGTTGTCTGGTTCGCCGAAGTAGATGCCCCGGTTGGCAGCGGTAAAGAAGTTGCCGAAACCGGCAATATTTGATCGCTGGCGACGTTGACTGCCATAGAATTCGCAGTAGTTTTTGCGCCAAGGCTGGCCGGTAGCTGAACCGCCGAAACTGGTTGTGTCGCCTGATAGAAAGTGCCGGTAACCGGCAAAGGGGTCGGCACCGTTACGGGGATCGTGCCGTTGATGTTGACCGTACCGATGTTGTTCGTGCCCGCGGGCAATGGTGAAGCCAAGGCCACCGGCTGCAGCGCGGGGAAGTTGCCCACGTTTACGGAGTCAGTGGTGCTCAAGAGGTTCCATGAACGCGCCACGGTCCAGGTGCCGCTTTGGCTTACTGGTTGAATACTCGGAAAGTTAGAAATCGTTGCGCCGACCGTCCACACACCCGATTGAGATGCGCCAAAAACGCTCGGAAAATTTGTCACCGAAGTGTACCAAGGTGAACCGCTGCTGCCCTGCGAGCCCTGGTTTACGGTCGTCGTACCGCCGCCTGGGTTGGTCACGACCACCTTGAGCGAGTCTGCCGTGTTACCGATCAGGGTTCCGTCGGTCGCACCTTTGATCTTATTGTTCAGAACTGGTGGTGTGTCCGCGTGTGCTGTAGCAAGACCGAGCGCCAAGATGAATGAGAGCAGTCGTTTCATTAAAACCTCGCATTTGTGACTTCAGTAGTAATGGTGAATTATGTCGCCCAAATCGTACAGTAGTATTGTTGTTCGGGTTCTTTTGGACTGGACTTTATAGACGTGGAACTCGAAATGGAGCTCGTCCGGTACTTCGGTCGCGGATTGCACAGCGTCAAACGTCGGCTTCACCACATTGTCGGCGTCTTTGTCGCGCACGGTTCTGTCTAACCTCAACCAATCGGGGCTTTCAAATAATAAAATTGCGGCCGAAACTCCCGTCGGTCTCCAATTGAATCGGTCTTCGCCCATCGCTTCAGCCAAAACCACGCGCCAATCGATCGCGTTGGCCTTCAAACGATGAGACCTCACGCGCCAGCGCCCGGTCCCGTCTTTGAACGCGCCGGGGGTTCCAGGTTTGCAGTATTTGGTGCCGATGTTGTACTGGCTGTTCAGACTCAAGGGGATGCCGTCCACGCGGAACTTCATCTTCTGCCTGCCGTTCTCGGCGGCCATTCGTTCGTAGTATTGAATATTGACCAAGGCGTTTTCAGGCCAAACTATTCCCAGCTCACCGGCGAGCTTCACGCGCATCTTCTGCCGCCATGGTGGGCGCCGGTTCACGCAAGAAGCCTTTCGAGAACTTGCTGGCGTCGCGTGTTTATCACGTCGAGGGCGAAGTGCTTCTTCACATACTGCCAGGCTTCGTTCGTCGTTTTTCGCACGTCGATGCTGCCGGAGCCGACCATCTTGATGGCGTCTTTCAGTTCTTGCTTGTTGCGGTAGTGGATCACTCCGGGGTGCCGCCACTCCTCCCAATCGGGCGCGATGCAAACTGCACCGGCCATGATCGACTCAAGGTAGGCGATGTTGCTTTTCGCCCGGTTGAACTTGCTGTCATGCAGGGGCACGATGCAAGCCGAAGGCGCAATTCGCCAAATGTGCGAGAAGTACTTTTCAATCGGCATGGCGTCCATCACCAACGCCTGCTCGTGCTTCATCTGATCGGTCAAGAACCAAAGGTTGTCTCCGATGAAGTTGAACAACCAATCTGGCATCTCCGCCGCCGCCTCGCGGATCGGCTCTTGGTACTCCATCACGTCTTGGTGGTGGGTGCGTGAACCACGCCAATAGATCATCTTCGCCCGCTCCCCGCATTCGTTTTCGCGGTAGGGCACCATGTCCAGCGGCATCGCGTTCGGCAACACAACAACGTTCGGGTTAAGGTGCACGATCTGCTTCGCGAGAAAGGGGGTCGAAACCGTGACGACGTCGGCGTACTTGATGAAGAACTCGATGTTCTCTTTCACGCCCATGCGGGTGTACTCAAAATAGGCCGGGTTCGAGGTCGGGATCTCTAAGAGCAGGTCGTCGTAATCAACCCAGATCGGGATGTTGCTGACCTTTGTCTCCACCAGAATCTCGCGGTCGGCGGCGCGGTAAGGCCGTTGCATGAACAGGCAAGAGAGCTGCCGAACGTGCGCCCAGTTGAAGCCGCTCATGTAATGGACCATCATATTATGCTGTTTTGCCATCGTGCTCAGTGGGCCCATGCCCCGGTAAAAGCTGATCGTGTCGCTAAATGATGGTGAAGAGTAGCCTATAATTCTCATCTGTCTCTCAATTCTTTGAATCTGATGTCGAGCAGTTGCTCGTCGATGTACCACTCTAATTTCTCTGGGTGGAACTTCAGGGGCGCGCTGGGCGGCAAACCCTTTTCGCGGCAGAACTCGAACCACTGCGCGAGGAACCTTTTATTTTTATCTATGAACTCAGGCGCCTTTTCGTTGGCGATCTTCTTGATCTTGGTGTCAACCAGCGGGCGACCATTCGGGCCGAGGATTACTGACATGTGGTTCATCGCTGCATCCCCCGCGGCAAGTGCAGTTTGCCCGGCGTGACCGGGTTGGGGTCAAGCTCCGTGACGGCGACCGACTCCGTGACGGCCTGCTTGACCGCGTTTCTGATCGTTTCTTGTTTAAGGGGGCTCAGGGGTGGCGGCGGTTCATTGAACAGCGCGTTCTTGCCGCGACCCCGCGGTGGTTTGTTCTCAATCGTTGGGCCTTTTGACTCGAAGTACTTCACCTCAACCGGCCCGTCGATGCGGTGTCTGATCACCGGCGGGCTCATGATCTGGTCGGTTCGGAATTTGAACATGATGTTCTTGCTGTGGGCGGCGTCGTCAGCCGCATCCTTTGAATGCCAATAGCAGTGCCAGCAGAAGAGAAACTGCCCGGCGCAAACTAAACAAAGAAATGTAATCAAAAATGCCATAACTACCTCCAGCCCAGATCAAACCTTCTACTGAACCTCTTGGGCAACATTTTTCTCTACATTTTGTGGAGAAAATGCCCTGTTGAGCTGCGCGGCCTTGTCGACCGGGGTGACATCTTTAATTAAATCAGGGGCTTCGTCGTAGTCTTCGGCTATCGGAACGCCAACCAGCGCTTCGGGGAACTCGAACTTAACCCCTTGCCCCATCGCCTTGCGCATCAGCATGACCTTCATGTGTTTCTCCCAAGGGCTATCAGGGTTCGGCGAGCCGTCGCGTTTCTTCGCGGGTAGCTGCCCTGCCTTTTTTGCCTCTTCAACCGTGTAGAAGAACGAGTTCGGGGTGCGGCCTTTGCGTTGGATATCGCAGACCCCGGCGAACGGTTCGTCGAGAAGGTTTTTATTTTTCACGCATATTTCTTGGTAGTCTTTGTTCACCAGATAGCAGCGTTTCTGCGCGACCTCGCCGGTGCGCTCCGCTATCGTGCCTGGCAACTCCCCGAAAATGCAGAGCTTGCCCTTCATATAGTACATGTTGTTTACCGCGAGCATCCACTGATCGCCCATGAGCGAAGCGCCCAGGTGGTAGGCCGCGAGCCGCTTCTCTTTCGTGTCGAACAGTTCGGGGAACCCCTTGCCGGTCGATATCTGCGAAAGCACCGCGCCAAGTTCAAGTTGATTCTTCGGGCTCAAGATACCGCGCTCAACAGAAACTAGGGCGGCCTTGGCCTTTGGTGCTTCTTCCGGTTTTTCAGCCTCTTTTGAGGGCGAAGAAGTAGAAGTCGCCGTTTCGGTCACATCCAAAACCACATCCGCCGGTGGCTCTTGCACATCGTCTTTCATATTTACCTCCAGGTAATTTGTTTAATGTTCAATAATCAAATTGGGGGAACGCTTCGCTCTTGCGCCAGGGCGACATCGAGGCCATAGAGCCCTCGGTTTGCTGGTGTGGCCATTTGTCGGTCAGCAGCGATCGCTTCAGGTTCCGCAGGGCCTCATCGTTCCAAGCCTTAGCGATGTCATACGAGTCGTCTTCAACCCACTCAAGCCATATCGGGTAGCCCGCCTCTTCAGACTTCGACATCCCCACGACGCCTATACCGGCAACTTGCTTCTTGAGAATCAGCGACATCCCGTGCGCGTAAAACGCCACTTGCTCGTAGTACCGCTTTTGCTCCATCTCGCGCTTGAACAAACTCTCAGAGTCGACCCGCGTGGTCTTCAAATCGAATATGAACAGGTCGCCCTTGCTGTCGTAGCAAAAGTAGTCAGGTCTGATGCGGCATCTGATTCCGGTTTCTGGGTGCGTGAACCGGCCCGTGACCTCTGGCTTACCGTTGTGAAAGAAGTTCGCCGTCGTCTTGTGGTTCAGCAGGTTGTTCGTCATCTTCACCAGCATGTCCAACTCTTTCTGAGTTACGACCACCGCCTCTGCTGGCAGCTCCGCGCGCCACTCATCTCGCTTGGCGCGGTTCTTCGGGCTCTGCATGGCTCCGAAGTCCGGCTGCACGACGTAGTGCTCGCGGAACTTCTGGTTCTCCAAAACCATCAAGTGCGCGGCCTTACCGATTCTGAAGTGGTCGGCCTCGTCTTCTTCTTCCTCCGCGTGCTTCGACCAATACCAAAAGGCGTAGGGCGAGTTCATCATCCGCCTAACGCCTGAGCTCGAAATGCAAGAGCGGTCGGCCAAATAGGTGCCGAACGGTTCCGCGTAATCTAGCTCATCGGGTTTCTTCACATCGAATTCAGGCAGACGAGGGTCGATCTTCGTCTTACTGGGCAGGCTGCCGTGTTCCATTTTTACCTCCAGGGTTTTTTAGTAGTTCAATGTACTTTCTCATAAGGGCGTCCGTGTGCAGGTGCACGTTCTCGATGCACCGGGCGTGGATCTTGTTCAGGGGCTCGCCGGTTTCGACGTGCTGCCGGCCAATAACCCTGCCCAAGAACATCGCCGCCACCGTCATCTCAAGCTCGTTGGCCAAGATGTCGTTGGTGAGCTTGCGCATTTCTGCGACTTCGTTCTTAACGTAAACCGCCATCTCTTTCTCCACGAGAATGGCGATCTCTTTCATTTGCTTTTCTGATAGTTGTTCCATGTGCCTCAGTCATTCTCGGCGCGCGGGCCGCATTCGCAGTCTGATTGTTTCTTGGCTCCACAAACGTGACACCAAGGCGTCGGGTCGTAATCATCTGGGGTTTGTTTTGAAAACCCGCAGACTCGACAGTCGTGGTCTTGCGTCGTGGCCGTAACCTTGCCGCAGTAAAAACAGTATTGGTCTTTCGCTCTCATTTGAAACCCCCCGTTGCAGAAATCGCATGCTTCAATAAACACTCGGCGCAATGGCAAGTGCCTTCGTGCTGCTTGAAATTCTTTGAGAGCTCAACCGCCGCATCGCGGAGGTGGCCAAGAGCTGCCAGAGCGCTTTCGTATCTTTCTTTGCGCACGAACGGCACCCAGTTGCCGTCGCCGTTGACCTTTGCCGTTGGCTTCGTTGGGCGCACCAACCGCGGCTCGTACTGTGTCATGCCGAAGCTGACCCAAACCACCTGCTCCTTAGCCATTTTTTTTAGGATCGAGCGGTAATTCAATCTTCCCCTCTTTTTGCATCTTCATCGCTGCGATCTCATCGGCCAAAACCAACACGTCGCCCTTGTGCTCTGCGCTCTTGGCCACCGCGCTCATACAAACCAGGCCGTCGCCCCCAATGACCATCACGACCGGAATGTCCCCAAAGCGATCAATCTTATCCAGATATGAACGCAGCGCTTTTACCGTAATCATTTTCTCTCCCCACTTTTCGATACTCATCAAATTTCTGGTACTCGTGCAGCTTGTTGTAAAGCGTCTTGATGCTGATGCCCAGAGCCCTAGCAACTTCGGCTTTGTTGTTGCCGAGTGAACGCATGGCTTGCAGAATGTAGTCACGCTCAACTTCAGCCAGCGTTTTGGTGATAATAATTTTGTCGCTAATCATAAAAGGCCCCCGTGAACAGCCAGAGCAACAGCTCCAGAATTATTGTGACACAGACGCCTCCGTAAACCGGCCAGCGCCAAGCTATGTGAAATACGTTGCACAGAAGTACTGCGCAAACGGTGAACACAAACATAATCGCTAAAATTATCACGCGTATGTCTTTCATTTTTTACCTGCTTTGAGGGCAGTATTTGGCATTGGGATATCGGTCTGTGGGCAAGTGTGACGAGGGCATCCCATAGCGCGAAACCGCTCCTCTGAATAGCCCTCTCGCTCTAGGGCGCACATGGCGCAATTACACATAGGGCAATCATCAATGCCCCCGAGTCGATGGTATGTATGTTGACACTCAGCCATTTTACCACCAGCTTGTTGAGCTTTATAAATTTCTCGATATCGTGGCCTAGAACGCGTCACAATCCTTTTGGCGGTCTCTCTTGAAATCTTGTAAGTGCTCGCTATGGCTTTATAGCTCCAGCACGTATCTAACTTCTGAATTGCAATGATCGTTTCGTCGGACACATGTCGTGGGTGGCGAGCCTTCATGGTGCGGTCGATTGCGTTTATGCCAGGATCGCCTAAAAATAGATGATATGGGTTAACGCAAGACCGAACGTCGCATCGGTGGAGCACTTGCTTATTAGCCGGAATAGGCCCGCGAAATAGCATCCAAGAAACCCGATGCGTTTTGAGCACTCGTCGGTTTGGCAGACCAATGTGGCCGTACCCGCTGACTTCTTTAGCGAGTTGCCATATCCAGCACCCATTTTTATCAATGTGAATGGAGCGCGTGAGCCTTTCGCCCACATTCTCAATGTCATTTTTTGGTATCGTTTCTTCTTTCATAACGCTCCGTGTGTAATCAAGAGTCTTAGGCTTGTTAATGCCCCGTAACCTCGGGACCACTGGGGTATTAAGCTCTACGGTCCAATACTCAAAAATCCGCGCCGTTAACTTCGATCTCTTATGGCCGGACGGCGAACATCCTATAGAGAAAACGATCTGCGCTCTCGTTGCAGCTTCACGTCGCGGTTACGTCCGCGCTTCCGGCAAGCTTATCGCGCTTGCGGCGAAAATTTCATACTGCCTCGAAGGCTGTTTTACCGCTCTTGACGGCGATCTTTGCTAGCGCGCGAAGCAGCGTCATGTTCAACGAGTACTTGTTCTTCATCATGCTGGCCCCCGCATTGCGGGCATGTTTCTTTAACCACGGAGAGCCTTCAGCAAATTCACATTTGCTTGCACGGTGCCGGTGATAGCGTTGCCGCACTTGATCGCCATTTCGATTTCGGTCATGCTTGGGCCACCGCCGCCGTCAGCCTTGCGCGCCAGAGAGTTGTCCGACACCAGTGACTCCATAGTACGCATCAACCGCTCTGCGGAACGCCGAGACAAAGTCAGTATGTCCAAGGCTGCCACTTCTATACGCGGCGATAATTCGCCGGAGGACTCTGGCGGGGTTTCGGTGATCGCGGCGGGCGTAGATTTTTGCAAGCCGTTCGCCTCTTCTGAGCCAATAGTTTTTTCGTTGGTTGGCACGGACACGGTCGCGATTCCGGCGCGACCAATTTTTTCGCTGTTCGTTGCAATACCGCTTGTTCCTCTCATAATATCTCCTGCTGTGCGCACGCTCGCGCTCTGGGTGGAGTAGTCGCTTGCGTCGAGAACGTGCTCGCTCGTACTCTCTGTATTTTTTACTTTTATACTTTTTACGATATTCTTCACGTTCTGCCTTGCGGCGTCGCTCGACACTTTCTTTGGAGCGCCAGCCCCCGGCGTAATATATCCGGTCTTCTTTGCCTGTGGGATGCCGAACGGACCCAGGGTGCTGCCGCAAACGCTGTTGCAAAACCCCTGCTTGCTGCCCTTCAGTACCTTGAACTTTTTGCCGCAAACGACGCACGACTTCTCCACCATCTCTACGCTGACGTTAATCATAGTTTTTTGAAACTACCTTTGAAACGAGTTTGTCGTAAAGCTCACCGATCACTTCGGCCCTCATTTCGTATTCGTTCTTCGCCGATACAGCACTGCTGTACTTCATCTTCAAAGAAGCCAGCTCCTCTTCAAGAATGCGTATGCGGTGATTGGCCATGTGGAACTGCTTCTCCCAATCAATAGGTATAGGGTTTGAAGGTGATCCAGGCGCCGCTTTTTGTTCGTCAGCCATTTCAAATGTCATTTTTGCACCGCCACCGCGACATCCGACATAAGTTCGATCAAAACACCCAGGTCGAGAACATCTCCATCGGCCAGCCCGAAATCTCTCTTGGTATGATAAGAGTGCTCCCTTTCACGCAGATCTAATTCTGCGCGCAGATCATTAATGTGCTTACGGCGCTTGCTGTACGCATCGACCTTCTCTTGAAAACTCATTTGCCCTCCGGCTTTATTTTCTTCAGCAGGTTGAAAACACCGCGACCGCGCTGCCCGGTTTTGCGGTTAATAAAAAGCCCGGTCGAAGGCCAGAAGTCATAAACCCCAACCCTAAAATGAGTCGGCGACAGCTCCTCGACCGGGACTTCGTTCTTCTCTAAAATGCCAATACTCGAATGCAAATTATAACGGCGCTTCTCTTGGTTGTGCTCGCGTAACGCTGCGTATGTTTCGCCAAGTTCACTCATGGACCCTCCTGCCGTATTCAGCTATCAAAGCCGCCTCGACCATGCCGATGTGCGGAACTTTGCAGCGCTCAAGTGTGAAATTTTGTTTCGGGAATATCTGCTTCACGGCCCAAAGCGAACGGTCTTTGCCTTCGAGGTTCTTCGGGCAGCCCTTGTAAATCTCCGCCATCCACTTCTGCGGCCTGATCTCGATGATCGGTATGCCAAGCGTGAGGATCACCCCGTTCGTGATGCCGCAGTTCTTGCCGTAGCTGAAGGTCGATACGCTGCTCTGCTTCGGCATCGACTGGGCCTTCTCAACGTAGGCCACCTTCGCCTCGCGCAGCTCGTGCATAAGGCGCCCGAGTTCTTTGGCGTCAACGCCTTCTTCGTCGCGTGGCATCGGCTCCATCCATAAGCCGCTGTCGTCGATGGCAGCTATGCCGCCGGTTAGGCCTGGGTCAACTCCGATGATCATTTAGCCCTCTAAGACGGTAAATGCCGCCTGACAGTATTTCACTTGGTGCATGGCGTCCGCCAGTCCTTCGTGATGAATGCCTTCGCGGGTGAACGCTTTGTAGTCTACCCCCGAAAGATCCAAAAGCGTGCGAATGTCGCGAGCCGACCTATACGAGTACAGCGGTTTTATCTTCAACCGCTTGAAGGTCTCGTTCATAATAACGAAGTCGAAGGTCGCGTGGGACCAAATGCAATCGGCGTCCTTAAGAAATTCGTTCAACTCATTAAAGACTTCGCGAATTGGTTTCTGCGGTTGTTTCGTTATAGATTCAATCGCTGCCTTGTCTTGAGACAGCCACCAATAAACCGTGTCGGCGTCCATCTCAGCACCGGAATCAACCGCCGACCTGGCGTCGATATTTGCGCTGAACATTTGATAAATTTCGCCGGTTTTACGGTCAAAATAACAAGCCCCTACTTGGCAAATGCAAGCGTTTTTGCCGTTGCCGAAAGTCTCGAAATCGATCATCACGTCTTTTTTCACTTACCCTCCTGCTCTTCATCTTCTTTGCTAAAAAACGGCCAGCTCCACTCCCAAGGCCACATCACGACTTCGCTGCCGTTGGCTGTGATTGTGGCCAGAACGCCCTCGTAAATGTGCTCGATGAACTGCATCGTGAACCAAAGTGGCGACGCAATGACTCCAATGACGGTCGCGGCCCCGTTACGCCAAACCCAGAACATCGTATCTTTGATCGAAATATTCATCTGTCTCACTTAGGATCAACCGCCGTCGTTGCTGTTTTGCGCGAAGTCTCAAGGCGGTGCACTTCTGCAATCGGCTCCTCTTCGAGCGTGTCGTCTTTGTACGGCAGGCGAATGCGCTTGTTGCGGTTCACGATGTCCTTCACGGTAGCAGCTGCTTTTTTAACCTTCGCCGCTGCCTTCGTGTTCATCTGAATCTGCCGGTCGGCATCGGTCATCGGGCGGGTTTCTAAAACTTCGCCTTCGTAAATGAACTCGACGACGTTCTTCTCGAAGTTCTTGTGCTCGATGCAGGTGACTTCACGGCGCTCGACGCCCGCGCTGATGGCGGTCAAGTGGTTTGAAATCTTCGTCTGCAATTCTTTGATGCCGGCATTGTGCTTTGCGACCTCGGTTTTCTTTTTATCGACGGCTTCTGCGAGCTTCTCGTTCAATCGAGCCGCGGCCTCGCCCTTACGCGCCTTTTCTTCGTCGCTCAGTTTGAACGGCAGCGCGCGCTTGATTTTTTCACCTTCAATTTTCTTCGCCATTTGGTTCCCCTTTTTTGGTTGTTTGGCCTTCAATACTCAAAACTCTAGCGACGTTGTCGATGATTTCACCGACTTTCGATTTCACGCTTTGCTCGATCGCGGGCAGATCGGTGTTGATTCCGGTGTGGCCCAAATTCAAATTGCTCTGGATTGAATCGCGCGTTTGCGCGAAGAACGTCGTTTTGTCGATTGAGACGCCCAGCTCGGCGCACAGAAAGGCCCAACCGCCGCTGCGCTGAACCTGGGCCCAACCCGCCTCGCCGACGTACTGGCGGGCATCTGTGGGGTTTGTGTAGCCGAATTTACCAACGGCCTGAACGATGCGGTTTGCCGTCTCAATAGCGAGGTCGCGGTTGTCTGGAGTTTTCGGTAAATATTTCTCCATGATCTTGTGCGGCGGCATCGGGAACCGGGTGTTCTTCGTGTCGCGCACGTAATCACGTCCGGCTTGAAGGACCGTTTTTTGGTCAAATTGCGACATGATTTCTGTGTACATTTCGAGCTGGCGTTTATCGAGGTCTTGCCCGTAGAAGCGCGCCATGTCGAGCAGCATTTTAGTTATTGGATTCACGGTTGTGCCTCAAATTTTTTCGCCGCTTTTGTGGAGCGAAAGCTTCTTGTTGCCAATCGTAGCCAAATTCGTGATTCAATTCGCACCGCCAAATGTCGCCGTCATCGGTAAGAGCAAAAAAAGCTCCCTCAGAGGCGGCATAAACTAAGCCAACGAATTTCAATTTTTTAGGTTTAGTTTTTCTGCTCACTGCCGCCGCCGCTAAATTCTTGTTCGAGCATGTCGAGGTTGTCGTACTTTCGGGTGTGCGCCGTCGAAACCGGCCCGTTGTGAAAGTCGTATTTGCCCTCGTTCACTTTCAGCCACGTTTCAGGTTTTAACAGAAAATCAAAATCGGCCTTCCAGCGGCGATCATTCGCGCCGTTGCAAAATTTACTGGCGGCCATTTTTTTCACGGTTTCAATCCAAGCGTCCGCGGTTTGTTGCTTCCACACGACCGCGATTTTTTTGTCGCGGTGCGAATTTGAATTTTTAACCTTCGGCAACTTGCCGCAGTGGTCGTTCCAAATTTTTATCAAACCGTGAAGTTCGGTCGGCGGGGGCGGGTGGGTCGCAACGCCAGTTGCACCCTTCTCTTCCTTTCTCTTCTCTTCCTTTCTCTTCTCTTCTATTCTATTCTCTTCTAAGAGAGGTTTCAAAAACTCATACCTAAGTAGCTGTAATTGCTGGAGCCGGTGGAGGCAACGGGGCACCAACGCAGCCTTAACGCCGCATGGAACGGAGAACTGATGGGGCATCAACGTGACAGTATCACGTACCTCATCGGAGCATCTACTGAGGATGAACAGGTACACAAGGCGGTATGAACAGGGCAACAACAGGATCTTATGATCATCAAAAAAGCGTTTTGAAATCATGAAGTAACTGTGACTTTTTTTCAGGTTTTTGTTGTGCTCTAACCACTTCTCAACGGTTATAACGATACCCGCGTACCTAGCCTTAGCTATCATTAGATGATCCCCCCTCCAGTGAAAATCCCCAAAAAAAAGCCGCTGCCTTGAAGGTCAAGTCTTGGCGGGCGGCCCAAAAACAATCGTTTTTAATCGTTTTGCAAAACGAACTTGACCTATTAATTGGTGTAATTCTTGCCCGGTTTCTGGACAAAAGGCTTCAATTTTCTCACGACTCGGAGCAGCTTATCATTTTATAATTCCGTAAAAGTAACTGCTGGCTCTGATTTCAAGGCTTAGATTTTTTTGACGACTCGGAGCGGTGGTTGTCGCAAAGGGCATGCTTCCAGTTGATTTTGACGTCAGGGCGCCCGTCCGACTTTCTATTGAAGGTACAGATGCCAGGCCATGCCTTTACCATGCGCTCTGAGGCCGCGGCTTCGCGCCCCTCCTGTGCGTAGAAGTCTGACAGGCCACCTTTGTTCGACCCGTTTTTGGGCGCGGCAAAAGCGATTTTCGTGGCCCTAGCGGTGTAGTGCCCGGCGGCCAAAAGTTGAATCGTAAAGTCCCGGTCCTCTTTAAGGTTCATATCGCTTCTATATCGAATTGAGCCGATCTTTTTCGGGTACATCAAAACCGCCACGTCGCAATAGCCTATGGCCTTGCACTCGACCCTTTGGCTCCAGGCGAATTGGTTGTACTCCATGGCACCCTGGGCGATGTTCGGCACCTGGTTAAGGTGTTTCTCGGCCTCGTAGGTGGCGGCCTCGCCGGTGAGCTTGATGCCCTTGGTATCGATATATTTTATGAACTTCGATATATCGTCGTCCATCATCCAGTAATTCACCGAGCCCCGGCTGGTGATCACGTACTCCAAAATATAGTTGCGCACGTAGGCTATGCCTTGGTCGTTTTTCGGCAGCACCAAAAGGTTCTTCCACCCCATTTGGCGGTAGGCCTTTTCGTCTTGCGGCTCGACCACTATGGTGGGGTAATTCTGATCGTCGAATTGCTGGGCGGTCTTCACCGCGGTCGCGCGGTTCTTGCTCGGTATGAATACGGGAGTGGTCATTTCGGCCCCTTGTCGAAGAGTGGATCGCCAGCCTTGCGGTTCTGAACCCTCTTGAGTTCGAGCGCCGGGGGCAGGCAGTATTGCATCATTTCGCGGTAATAGAAAACGATCGAGCAGCGCACAGCATCCGGCGTAACCGGTATGATCTGCGTGTTGCCGTGAAATTCGTGGGGGTCGAACATGATCAGATCGCCCATCTGCACGTCGGCCGCAATTCGATAGTTCGGCAGCGCGAGGATGGCCCCCTTGTAAGCCCCCTTGCGAATGACTGACATGCAGCTGATGCCGCCTTCGAGGTCACCGGCGTCTTTGTGGCAGCTCGTGCGAAAGTTCTTGTTCACCGTCAGTGTGGTGAAAACCGAATCGCCGATCAAATATTCGGGCGGGGTTTTGTCGACGAACGATTTTTGAAAACGCCACTTTTCTGGGCAGTGCTGCTTGAATAATTTATTCACGCGCTCGACCAACGGTAAAAGCCGCTGGAACTTGTCAGGGTTCTGTTCATTCCAAGCGCAGGCATGGGCGTAAGGGATGCGCAAGGTGCGCTCGAAGTACCCGATAACGCCACTGGTGACCTCCCAGCCCTTGGGTACGCGGGTCACGCTCGACATTGTGCCGTCGGTCTTCTTGCGTGGTACGGCGTCGATGCCACTGGCCACAGAGCGGTTCTCAGTCTTTGGGTTGTATTTATTTAGCACCGACCAAGCGGCGCCATTGATCTCGCGGCTGATCACGTTCTTCAAGAGAACCATTAAAATTGAACCATCTTCACGGCGGGCTATGACGTCTTCGTTGTAACAAACGTCATAGTGTGAATCGTCAACGAACTGCTTCGACCAATCCTGATCGTTTAACCGTTTTGCGAGGACTTGCCGCACGTACTACCTCCAGTAAAGTATCGCTGATGTTCTCTTTACCGTATTTTTTGCCGAGGGCATTTGTCAATTCCATGAACTCATCGTAGGCAGCCGCGGTGTAAAACAAGACAACCTGCTTTACGCCGGTGGAAGAGGAGCGCATGGTTTCGCCGTTTGAGGGCGGGGTCGGCAGGTCTTCAACCTTTGGCATGTCTTTGAACATCTCCCCGAACTTGGCCGGGTCGATATCTGCCAGGCTGAACGAAGCAACGATCTCGTCAAAAGGGATGTCGGCCGATTGGGCGAAGTCGAACAGGCTCTTGTTGGTCATGTGGCCGAACTCACTCGCCGCAATCAGAACCTTGCGTTTGGCTTCGGCAAAGTCTTTGGCTTCAACGTAGGCCACCGGGATCTGTGGGATCTTCCAGCCCTCTTCATCGCGCATCTTTCGCAACGTGAAGCGGCCTTGGTGCCCGTCGATGATGTGGTTCTTGCCTTTGTTCTTCCAGATGTGCGTGACGAAGCTGATGCCGTTTTCGATAAGTGAGCGGCGGTACTTTTCGTAGTTTTCTCTATCGAGGGTTTTCAACTCGCCTTGAAGGGGAGTGAGCGCGTCGAGTGGTAAAGAGCCCGCGCCCTTAACTGTGACCTTGATTACTTGGGCCTGTTTTTTATCTTTTGCTGCCATGTTTTTGCATCCTTCTCTACGTCGACGTTTAGGGACTTGAAGTTCCCCAGATGCCCGACGAGCAGGTGGCAGTTGACGCCGTCCTTTTTATTCTCGCACAGGGCGATCAGGTTCTTCTCATCTAACTCTAGTTCGGGGTGCAAATGAAAGGGTTTTTTGTGGTGGGCCTCCAGTTTTTTATTGCCGCCGCAAACGGCACAGCGCTTGCCAGCGAGAAATTTCTTTCTAAAAGCGGGCCATTTCGTTGACCGTTTCGCGTTTTTCGGGGCCTTGTCAGAGACCTTGTTTCTTATCGCGCCCATGTGAACCTCCATCTTCATTTTTATTTGTTCTAATATCGGCAGAACAAAGCCGCCCCTGAAGACTCACGATGATACGCATTTCAAAATTGCATTTCGTTTTCGCATTGCGTGAGGCATACTGAAGTTACACTTGGAGGTGTCTATGAAAATCTACGTGGTGCATTTTTTGGCCGCCGAAGGGATGCTGAAGCATAAGACCGAGAAGGTCGCCGCGAAATCAGAGTCTGAGGCGCGTGAGATCTTCAATCGCAGCCGCCCCCACACAATCGTGATCCGGGTCGAAATGGAGGAGGTGGTCGTATGAACAATCGAGCACGATTAGTCGAGGAATTGAAGATGCTGATGCAAACCAGTTTCAACGGCCTTGGCTGGGTCAGAATGAAGGAGATCTTGGCCGAGCTTGGTATCGACCCTCAAACTCCAGCCCAGAAATTGGTAAAAAAGCTCGAAGAGATAACCAACCAGAAGCTCGGCGGCGCGGAGTGAAAGCGCCTAGGTACCCATGGGTTGTGAGACCCCCGCCTGAGATGAGCGTTGCGGAGCTTTACGAGTACGTGAAGTTCATCAAGGCTTATCTGAGTTGGTGTGACGAGGCCAATCACTTCTCTCGCGAAAGCCTTCGCCAGGAGATGTTGCGAAAAGGCCAGCCTTATGTGAACGAAGTTGGAGTCCGCGAGCGCAGGGCGCGCGAAAGGATGATCAAATGAGCCAGCGAGAGTTCTTCGCATTTAACTTGAACGAGTACCATTACCGCCGGGTTTACTTCAAACGGTTCTTGAAAAGATACAACGCCGAAAAGTGGGCGCATATCCCTTACCGCGGAACCGCGCAGAGCGATTTTGATCCGACGATTATTGAGGGCCGCGAAGCCCTTGAAAAATGGGCCAAAGAGTGCAACTACGAAATCGACTGGAGCAAAAAGCTCCTGACCTACAAAGGAGATTGAAAGATGACTTCTATTTTAACCGAGCTAAACATGTTAGTTCAGTGCGAAGGGCGCTACGTGCGCGGCGAGAAAATGCGATTCGATAAGAGCTTTGGGCAATATCTTCCCGAAGAACAGTCAGAACTCAAAGAATTTCGAGTTTACATCATCAAGCCAAGAACCGATTCAAAAGCCCCTGACCACCGCCTGGACATCACCGATTACTTGGCCGAAGATGAATTCGCGCAGCTTTACAACGAGTGCCTTCAGGCGGAGGCGGAGGAAGAAGACAATGGGTGAACCAATCGAAAAATTCGTCAAGCCGGTCGAGTTAAAAAACAAGGTGCAGGGCTTCGTACCGTCGAAGCTCTATGAAGAAGTTAACCGTTATCGTGAAAAAAAGGGCTGGACTTGGCACGAGCTACTCGAAGCCATGTTCAAGCGGCTCGTATCAGAAATAAAAGATTAAGGCCCGTAGATGCCGAGTGCCGCGGCGTAGCGCACGTGGACGTTGATCGCGATGTTCGAGGTCATAGGGATGTAAGTTGATCCCATCGGCACTTCTGACGCGGTCAGCCCCGTCGAAGTGTTCATCACAGTGCCCAAAATCCTAACCATAGCAAAAGGCGTTTGCCAAAAACCCGGGGCGTAAAACTGCCCGCCGACCGAAAACGGCACGGCAGAGGTGGCGTTAAAAACCTGCGTCGTGCTCGTCGAGGCGGTGCCCCAAGCCTGAATTTTGTATTGGTTCAGGGATGTAACTCCCGCAAATTCTGAAGTCGATTGTGCGGTACCTCCCTGATATGCCTTACCCCCACCAGTCGTGTAGGCGGTAGTGCTTATAGGGAACGGCATTTGAAACCCGTAATCTCCAGAGCCAAGAACAGATCCGGTTGTCGTCGCGGTCGAATAATAATTGATCCATGCGTCGATCATGTCGCCGTCGCGAATGTAAGTTATCGCACTCGGCGAAGCCGCGGATGCAGGCTGCGGGTTTGCAATTGTGCGCGCGCTGTAGTTCACGGAACTAGGGCCGGTCCCTGTGAGCTGCGTAAGCGTGCCACTGGTGGCTGGGGTGACGTTACCGCTCAACGACATCATCGTAACCGTTGTCGAAGAAGTTGTGCTGTTTGAAACCATGAACATCGGAGCTGGAGAACTACCAGTTCCATATGTGTCGCCCGCCACCATAGAGCTAGAAGTAATCGTAAAGGTGTAGGCGCTAGTCGAACTGATGTTGCTCATCGAAGCCGAGCTAGATTGATAAGTGCTGCCATAGCCGTAAAATTTGTGCGGTACCGGAGCGAGCGTGACTATGTTCGGGTAGTTGCTCCACTGACCAGCGGAGTTGAGCACGTTTGATTGGGCGTAAATCCTGCCTATCAAATGTCCGGCGTATGAACCGGCGGTGGCGGTTGAGCAATAGAGGCTACCTGCGGTCGTCGAGCTGGAAGAAATCGTGCCGGCAACCGTGAAATATTGTTGCACCAAATCTTCGGGGAACTGCACGTTGCCAGAAATATTTTGCGTAGGGTTTATCCCGGATAGGCAGATGTCGGCGCTCGATCCGTTCCAAATTAAATAAACCCAAATGAAATAAGCCTGCCCGTTGTTCGGGATGCCGAGCGTTCCGCCCGCCGGTGCGGTGATCGCCAAGGTAGAAGTCACGCTACGAACAGTGTAGCCATAAGTTCCGGTCAGAGTCGAAAAATAAACTGGGCTGCTAGAAGTGGGAGCCGATGATCCGTTACTCTGAGTTAGGGTGACGGTCAGCGCATTAGAAGCTATCGAAAGCGAGAGGCCTGCGTTCGATAAAGAGTTTAAGTCATTCGGAGTCGAGGTTCCTCCGCTCGCTGCTTGCCAAGAAGGAGCCGAACTCGATCCGTTCGACGTGAGAACGTAACCGCTCGTGCCGATTGCTAGGCGCGTAGGCGCGCCAGAAGTTCCACCGTAAATTAAATCGTTTGCGGTAGTCATCGGGTTCGACATCAGGGTAGAAGAAGACGAAGGCAGCGACCAAGTCTTCGTCGTGTCGGTCGAGACCAGTGCGTCAGCCTGTTGGTTACGAGTCGAGCCCGCGTAAGCGAGCACGCTCATTAACATCGCTATTATGAAAAACAGTTTACGCATGCAAAAAACTCCCTAAAAATTATCTACGAGAAATTTCGTTCCAGAAGGAACCGTCCCAAACTAGCGTAAGCGCGCTGTATTGGCCAGCGACCCAGTTACCGTTGAGATGCAGCGTTGAACCAGACAAGCTGGCCGTATCTTGAAGCGTTACTGTGTTGGTCGCGCTGTAGCCAATGAGCGTAAGCTGTTGACCGGTAGCCGTGCCGTTCGTGATTGACGGCGTTGCTGTGATCGTAACTGCAGAAGTGTTGCCCGTGATCCACAAAATGTTGTTGTAGCCAAGACCGGTTACGTTGATGGCCGTACCAGCAACTTCACCCTGTGGCGAAGAACCGCTCGTACCACCCAAAAACGGTGCGTTGCCGGCAGGCGCCGTGCTCGTCCAAGTCGTACCGTTTGATGTCAGCACGTTGCCGCTTGTTCCAGGGGCCACGGTCGTAACAGCCGAAGTACCAGCACCAAGCACAACACCGCCCGAAGACAATGAAGTAGCGCCGGTACCGCCCTGAGCTACTGAAAGCGCAGTGGTCAATCCAGACAATGAAGTGATGTCAGAGTTAGCGCCCGAAGCCGCCGCGCCCAAGCCGGTTCTTGCCGTTGCTTGAGTTGTGCCGCCCGTACCGCCGTTTGCGACGGCGAGTGATCCACTGACCGCTGCAGATTGGTTCAACTGTACAGCTCCAAATGCCGGCGTACCACCAGATCCAGCCTGTAAGCATTGGTACTGGGAACCAGCCGCGGTTACCCCCACTGCGCTCGTTCCGTTGCCGAAAGGGATGCCGTTCGTGGTGAGCGTCGCTACGCCGGTACCGCCGTTCGCGACACCTACTTGGCCGGTGAGGGCCGAGCTTGCTGGGATGTTCGTCAACGTGTTCGTCGAACCGCTGATCGATTTGTTCGTGAGCGTGTCAGTCGTAGCCCGACCAACGATCGTGTCAGCGGTCGTCGGTAGCGTTAAAACAACGCCCGTGTTCGTGACCGTCACACCGTCGAGAACGCGGTTCGTGCCCGCGTATACACTTGTAGACAACAGCAATGAAGCGACAACCGCCCACGCTGTTAAGACCTTTTGCTTCATACTTATCTCCTTGATTGTTCTGACCACACAGTCCCATTCCAGATTAGATTGAGAGTAGCGTTGTCGGTTATATTTGCCGTTCCGTTCAACGAAAGCCCATTACCATTCGAGAAAATTGGGTAATTACTTGAGGATGTACCCATGATAACGAGCTCTTGGCCGACAACGGTGCCGGCAGTGATCTGTGGGTTGGCCGTAACATTCACGGCGCCCGAAGAGGTTTTGACGATATATAACTGACGTTGCTGCGAAGTAGAGGATATTCCAGAAGAAGAAACGACCACCGGCGATCCGGTTGAGCCGTAGACCGTGTAAGCGCCCGTGCCGCCACCACCGCCGCCGGTGCTGATCAGCGACCAGTTCGTGCTCGTGCCATTGTCCATTTTCACATAGGCGTTGCCGCTCGAACCGTATTGGAGATAGAGAGAACCCGCGGGCGCATTGACCGCCACCGATTGCGGGCTTGTTGAACCCGCCAAGATGTTCACGAAACCATTCAATGAAGCGCCGGGCTTCAGCAGCTTGACGACGTTGCCGTTGAAGATCGCCGCCGGGCCAGCTTTCGCGGGCTCACAAGAAAAGATCGTGTGAACCACGAAGATGATCAGAGCAAATAGAATGTACGGTCTTAATTTATCCATCCGCCACTCCTATTGCTGATAAAAATTGATCACTATTTCACCCTCGGTGGGCGCCGTTACATACGGCTGTAGGGTCAGCCTCGTTTCGACCGCCAAGAACAGCGGCAACTTGCCGTTACCCCCTGGCGTGATCAAAATGTATTGTTGCTCCTGGCCGACGGCTCCAACGCCGAGGCGCATGGTTTCGCCGCCTGAATCGAAAATCTCTACGAGTTGGCAGGTTTGCGGTAGTGAGGCAAGAAGCTCGGTCCAAGTTGAAGGGTCAGTGACCAATTCGCTGTAGTCCGCCCTAACGCTGTAAATAGGCACTGCGATGTCATCGCACATCTAACCCTCCCGATCTTTCTTGTATTCATCCCAGGTACTCAACATAGAATTATACTGTGTGTCGCACATGGCAAGAAACTCTTGGTCTTGAAACTTGGCCCAGGCCAAACGTATCTGTGCAACTGCGCGCGCCATCGCCGATTTACCGGCCAAAAAGATGCCCAACTGCAATATAGCGATAACTAGCTCACTTATCGCACTCAACTGTGCTCCCACCGAGATTATCAAACAGGACTTGGCACTTGGTCAGTTTTTCGCCAGCGTCCCGGTTGTACCCCTTGTTTAGAACGATCACGAACAAATAGCCGATCGAATCGTAGAACGTGCCGTCGCGGTTCAAGGTCTTCGTCAAAATCTGAATCGGCCCGTCGTAAACTCTGCTGAAGGTTTTGTCGGAGAAAATGTCAGAGTATTTTATCTTCATCGTCGGCGAAGTGGCCTGCACGTTGATCAACTTCGCCCCGGCCCTTATCCGAATGTTCGTGGCCATAGAAGTCGGACCCCAAGGGTAAACGAGCGTTATTTGCTCATTGTCCATTGGCGCGCCATCGACGAACCTGCAAACCTGATAGCCGCGGCCCAGATTACCCTCGCACCCGCTAACAACTAAAGTGGCGTCACTGGCTTGAACCGCAGTGATTCCATCAAATTTGGTAGGGAGGCCCTGACAGCTCACCAGGGCCACAGAGAATAGCAGTAGAATGCCGCGGTAACCCCGCCCAGAGAAAATCATGTTTTGGTTGGGGCGGTTGTCGCACTTGAGCTGACTGCCATTTTTGCCGCAACCACCGGGAGCTTAATGCCCGACAAATAATCGACGGCAAAACAAACTGTCTTATAAAATTTCGATGCCTCTACGTTCGAGAGAACCTTGATCGCGTTGGCGTTGCCACTGGCTTGCACACCGGCTTCAAGAACGGCCATCGCCGGTTTGAAAATTGTGCGGAGCACGGTCATTGCTGTGACCAAACACGCGAGGTTCGGGTGGGTGGCGATGTAACCCATTAAAAGATCTAGCATGGCTTTTCTCCTTGTTTCTGGTTTTAATTCGATGTTAACAGTATCGGTGAATGGGACAAATACTTAAGCCAAAACGTCTAGTGGATAAGGCCTTGCTGGCAGAGATCAGAGGCATGCCTTGCGTCGTTTGTCGCGCCAAGCCACCTTCAGACCCGTGTCATATTAAGTCGCGGGGAGCGGGCGGCGGCGACGCCAGAGAAAACCTGTTGCCGATGTGCCGAGAACACCACACGATGCAACATGCGAAAGGACACGTCTTCATGGTAAGAAAATTCCCCCCCTACAGATTCGCCTTAGAGCGCCGCGGTTGGGTTGTCGAAAATGACAACTTAGTTTTTACGAGATCGAATCAGGAGCATGTCCCGTGATAGCTCTTGAACTGTGGAGCGCATCCCTTTCATTTCGTCTCGCACTTCACTTGAAAATGCTCTCACCTGAGTCGCCAGAGCAGAGATTGACTCAGACTGCGCATTGTATCTTAGGTATGATTTCTCAAGGGCCAAAGTTGCCGTCTGAATTTTATTTGTGTGTTCTGTGGTTACTTTCTTCAATTCACCTATTGAATCATTGATCGCGTTGATCTCTTTAACCCGGTATTCGTTTTTTAGTCGCGCGTTCTCTTGGTCTTTCTTAGCGTAGATGCCGATCAGCCAGCGTGCGCCGCCGATGAGCGCGCCAACCGCGCCCCCGGCCAGAGTTAGAATACCTAGCCAATCTCCAATGCTAAACATCAGTAGTACTCCATGATGAAGATGTACCCGGAACCTCCAGAGCCGCCCGCGCCCGACTGTCCACCAACGCCGCCAGATCCTACGCTATATGCGTAAGTTGAGCCTGCGGGGTTAACGACCAACGCCCGAACGTAGCCACCGCAAGAACCGCCCGTACCTGCAACGATAGAACCGCTGTTGATACCCTGACCGCCACCTCCCGATCCGTAGGAACCGGCATAAGCAGCCGATCCGTTTGAAAGGCCACCAGCGCCGCCAGAGCCCCAAGGCCCCACGCAACCGACACCACCAGAAAGGCGGTTGTAGCTGTAAGCCGAGGCGCTGAACTCAGTTCCGCGGCCCCCGGTAATGTTCAAAATTTGCGATACAGTAGCGCTTGTCGTCAGAGTATTTGTACCCCCCGCGCCAGCCGCCGATTCACCGTTGCCGCCGTTGGCCGAAGCGCCGCCAGCGGATAAAAAGCCACCAAACGTAGTAGCCGTGCCTCCCGTGGGTGAGGTTCCACCGTTACTATTACCCGACCCACCACCGCCGCCACCTACGGCATCGATGATGAAATAAGAAACGCCGTTCGGAGGGGTGTAGGTTCCGCTACCGGAGCTGAAAATAGTAACGGTAGGCGTGTGACGGGCCTGGCCTATTGAACGCCAAACGGTACCGTCCGAGATGATAGTCATCGTTTGGAGCGGCGTCGTCATCGTCGGGTTGGTGATGCCGTCAACCGTACCGCTGAGGATTACCGAGTTGCTGGTTGAGTCTATTTTTTCAAATATGATTTTCTTACCGGAGTTGCCAGAACTCGCGGGCAGCGTCATTGTCGCCGTGCCGGTCGAAGCGTTCGCGAGAACAACGTCGTCCGTCAGTTGAACAGAGTAGGTGCCAGCAACGCTCGTGACCTGCGAGTTCGGTGTCGAGTTCGGGATGGAGAAAAACGTCGAGCCATCGTTTGAGAATTGGATGGCACCGGCGGTCTCGTTCCAGCGAATCTGCGGCCTGTTGGTGGCGTTACGGTTGAATGTCACAGATTTGTTGCTGTTAACCTTGGCGCCAATCGTCAGATTGCTTGAGGCGACGACCGCGAAGGCAGACTGGGATAATAATCCCAACAACAATATGGAGATTATATATTTTATCATACTACACCACCCTATATCCTGTGCCAACGGAGCGAACTTTGAGTGTCGCCCATTGATCGGTTAAATCCCAAGAGGCCTGACCCGAAATTAAATCAGAACCTTGCGCGGCCACCGTTACGGTGTTCACGTTATCGACCTTACAAAAAGTGAAATCTTGGCCCGGAACAGTTTCGGCCAACGGCAATTCGACTGTGAAAGAAGCGGCAGTTCCATCAAGGTCAACGTGATCCTGTTGGGCGGTAATAGTTCCGGCCGCCGTCAAATAATCTACGTTGTGAACTGGTGCGGGCGCTACGCTCGGCTGAGTCCAGTCGAACATCGCCGAAGTCAGCGCCGTGGTGCCGGCCGGAATCTGGAGACCAGCGACAACGATATCATTCGCCATCGGAGTTGGATAAACCGGGTTCGCAGCGGGTGTACCGTTCAAGGCCACAAGCTCGTAGGTGAGACCTTCGTGAAGAGGTACGTTCGTGAGCGGCGAGTCCGGCTCCGGTATCTGAGTCATGTCGGTCAACGTCGGCCGCAAAACTATCAGAGTCGCGCAGGGGTTGCCGATAGGTTCCGCTACCGCCACTGTTCCGGCCTGAACCGAAACGACACGGCCATAAGAATCAATCGCGACACCGGCGCCGACAGCCACAAGAAGACCGCCGCCTGCCGAAGGCAAACAACCTTGGAGTATGGATTGATTGCCGCCCGATCTGGCCAAAGCCGTCGCGCGCATCTCGCTCTGCAACCAAAGCTGAAGGTTCGCAAAGTCATTCGGAGCCCAGAGGTAATCCTGGTAGAAGTTAAATTCTCGTATGTCCGTTGCGTAGTTCATTGGCTCCTCCTAGGTAGTCAATCCACGATAACCAGTTGTTTGGCTTTGGTCCACGGTGATGCAGTTTACATTGCTGAATTGGTCTACATTGTTCACTGTATTCACAAGGCCAAAGTCACTCAAGTTCAAATTGTCCCGTATTAGGTGCGCTGATCGCGCGGGTTCTGCCTGGCTCAGTTGTTCGTCGATGGTTTGATATAGCTCCGTGCTGAGGCTTAGGCCGAAGATTCTTACCTCGTACCCGAAGGCATTATTCGCCCGGCGCATTACATCGGCGTAGGCGTACTTGCCGAGTTTAGAAGAGGTGCCGAGTAGCCCTTGGCCCAGGCGCCATTGAAGGTTCGCGACAAAAGTGTACCAAGTCGAAATATCGACGCCGGAGAGGGTGTCGTAGTGATCGCCGTTCAACCACGTGTCCGTTCCAAGCGCCTGCTCTCCAAGCTTCCATCCTGGGAACACATTGTTTCGCGCCCAAATTTGCGCGAACGTGCCTGGCGGCAAAAGCCCAACAACACCGGTCAACAACTGCCATTGAGTGAGGTTAGGTTTTGAGCGAATTTTGTTTATGACGGCGTTGCGCTTCTGTGTGAGCGTGGTGTTGCCGGGGAACAATTTGCCAAAGCACTTCTGAACCCAGTCGTCGATCTGATCGTTCGCCGTTTGTGGGAAGATGTTGTCATAAACTTTGCTCATATTGCAGTAGAGCTGGTTCATCACATAGGCTTTGGCGTAAATAGAAGAACTCGAATAATAATCAGGGTAGCTCTGCGTATTCGGGTAGGCGTCCGGCGGCAGTTCGCGGTTGAGAAGTTTGTAGATCTGATCAGTATTCAAAAAAGTTGCCATCAGAAAGAAACCACGTTTATGTTGCCAGGGTTGATGATCTCAAGCGGACCAACCAGGCGGTTGACCCCAGTCGCCGATAGATTTGCCACCGCCCTGTCGGCCAAAATTTGAGCGTAGGTTCCAGTATTGTATGGCTCCGCAGAAAGGCCGTCATCAAGCACCTGCTCAATTTCTGAAGCAAGAACGTAGCCCTTGCCCGTGGCCGGGTTAAGTCGGCCGCCCGGTGGAGTTTTATAGAGGGCCCGCGAAACCTCACGCGCCACGAGAGCGTCTTGCGTGAGGCCTGTGTTTGGCTCGATGGTGCTGCCGTTGCCGGTGACGTATTGAACCTGAACGGTCACATCTTGAAGCGCGATGTTCGGCCCTGATACGTAAACATTGTCGGTTTCGACCTGCACAGAATCCACATATTCCTGCACGGTATTTATCAGATCTTGGGATGGCGTTTGAACTATGGCTTCGCCGTTGTTCAGGGCAGTGTCGATGTCAGTGGTTCCGGCGGTGATCACGAGGCCAATCGTGCCGAGACCGTAAAGATATCGAACCGCCACCGCGCTCGTGACAGAAGCACTGGCTTCGGTGGCGTAATTTTCGTAATCGTTGGTGGTGCCGCCCGCCGGTGGTTGTTGAATACGATTCAGAATAGCCGCGGCAGCTTGATCGTCGGTTTCTGGGTCAGTGCCGTCGCCGATATCGCCAGAAGCGACACAAGAAGAATTCAGACCCTGAACAGAAACAGTAAACGTGGCGCCCGAAAGAAGGTTTTGGTCTTGGCCAGTGAGCACCGATTGAACAGGTATCAGCGCCGTCGCGCCGGTTAAGGTCACATCAGATGTCGAAAGATAAGTGTTGCCGTTCGGGGTGTAGGTAAATTGCGTGCCAGCGGGGACGTCGGTGCCGACGGTTCCGGTGACGAGAATGTTGCCCTTTGAGGCTGTTCCTGGGTTGAAGTCACGATTGAAGTAGGTCATCAAGTGGGCCGCTAGGGCCGTGTGACGAGCCGACTGAGGGAACGCATCGTTAGAAACTTGCTGTTGGTCGGCATAAGCGCCAGAAATTACACCGCCGACTACTCGCGAGCGAATCCACCAGTCAGAGTCTTGTTTTGAAATATCGACCTCTGGCTTCAACGTCTTGAGGATCGTTAAATAGGTGTCGCCAACTTGGGAAGGTGTCTGAAAGTTCAATGCCATGTCACAATCCTAAGCTATCAAACGCCTGGACTTCAACCTCTCCGGTGGCGTCAGTGATTTGTGTGGTCAAAACTATCCCTTCTCGGTCATTTTCGGTCACATCGGCCTGTATTGAAGACGCCCGACCATCGTCCACCAAAGGTTGAAGGGCTTTGACGGTCATGTTTTCTATGCGCTGGTTGCCGTTGATGGCCGGTCGCTTCTTTAGAGTGTAGTAATCGGAGCCGTACTTTGAATCTGGCGCGTACATCCACTGAAGACGCGAGATCTTCAAGCGAAAGTAAGCTGGCACGTTCAAACTGTTGGTCTGATCGGGCTGCCCGTTGTTGTTCACATAATCTCCGGTTGATGGGTCAATGTTCCAAGATTGCATTATTCGATCTCCCCTACGGCTGTCACGGCGCCGCCCGCGCCCTCGCCGCTGTCTACGGTGCCGGTCGAATTCACGACCGCGTTCGATTGAATGTAGGCCACGATTCCTTCACAAAAGGCCGTCAAAATATCGTCGCGCAAAAAGGTGATGTCGCCTTGCCCGGTTTGCGAAGCCAGCTCTACGAGTTGCGCCTTTACCGACGCGGCCATGCCGCTACCGCTCATGCTCACGCGAACCTCCCTTCGTCAGAAGCCAAGATCATATCGTTGTCTAGGTAATCGGACTGCGCCTCGGTGAAGGTTTCAGCGTTCAGCGGCGGCGAAGTCTCATAACCAAGGTTACCCTCGTGCGTGTGCGCTACGATGGCCTGTATGACCGCGATCAAAAACGCTTTCAAAGTTTCGCCGACGACCATGTGCTCAAGAATGTCGCCCTTGCCAACGTAGATGTCGCCGTTCTGAACCCTTACCTGATAGCCGCCAACTGAGTATTGAACCGACTCACCGACGTCAACCTGCGGGGCCGCGGCGTCGCGATGGCCAAGAACCAACTTGTTGCCGGCGTGTGCGCCCTGCTGCGCGGTGACCTGAAGTGTGCCGACCGGCGCTCGTGAAGCGAATCCATATGGGAACGAAACCGGGCGAGCCGAAATTGTCGGGTGCCCAGGGTAGAGGTTCGCAATATCCTCCGTGGTCATGGTCGTGTTACCGGCCTCACCCGAAGTGATGATGTTGAGCTGCCGCGCGATTTCACGGCTTATCATTCTCTTCATCTCTGCGTCCAAAACTCCCCCTCAAGGTGCGTAGAAAACTTTCGCATCTGCAACGATTGCAGTTTGCGGGCAGAAGAACAACCGGCTTCTTTGGCTGCCCTGCTCATCCAAAAAATACTCAACTTCGTAAAGGTACATGTCTTGATCTATGTTATCGGCGTCGTACTGGATTCGATAAACCTGGTCTGGCATGTACGGCAACAGGCTGTCGTTGTAGTGGCCAGCGACCTGAATTTGAACCTGAACTTCTTTGATGTTGGCGCGCGCCAGTTCTCTTTTCGCCATGGCTTGAAGCAAATTCGCTCCCCCAGCCGTGGTCTTCTTCTGCTGGCTCGCGTTCTGCTGCGCCACCGTCATTTCGTTTACGGCCGCAAGATCCTGTGGCGAATCGCCCTGGGGTGATGAGTAAACAAGCGCCTTTGGCACCCGGTGTCCGTAGCGGTAGAGTCTCTGCGGCCCAGGAGAACCGTTGCAAATTGCATTCTGTTTTACCGAAGCGCGGTCCTGCACGATTTCTTGCCCATTCCACAGCGGCACGATCACGTTCGGGATCTGCGTCGAAGCGCGAACTGAGCGAATTGAAAGCACGTTGGTCTTTCGAGCAGCGGCCTTCATATAGAGAGTGCCCATGTTGCCGTTGATGGTGCCGTACATGTCGGGCCGACCTATCTTAAGGGTGCCGTCTCCGAGCATCCAGAAATAAATATCAAGGGCCTCGCAGTAACGCTGCATCGAAGCCAACTTCGTCTCTCCGGGCTGGGTAGCGAACAAATATGGCTTGGCCGGAGCGAACTGCGTGACCAAATGAGCAGGGTTGATTCGCGTGTCTTGGCAAAGAATTTTAGCAACGAGCTGAACCGTCGCATTGCCGCTGTAGAAGGGAGCGCTGTTTATGTTAACCGCGTCTTGATCCTCCCACTGGCCGAGAAAATTTCTGCCGGTGATATGGAGCGTTGTGCCCATATTGGCGTCAGTTTCTACCTCGGTTTGGTCAATGATGCCGCTGCCGAGCGGTAAACCGTTGGCCTTCAGAGCGAAAATATCACCCTCTTGCGAATGCGGTACTATCGGGTTCGACGTCGGATCGTAGTGAACCTGACAACTGAACTCATCCACCGGCGACAAGATCGAAGATTTGAAGCTGTACGAAATGAACTTCGCTACAGAAACCTCGGTGCCGGGCGACTCCAGAGAATACGAAGACAAGGTCACCGGCGGCAGGCGCCCATACCTTTCTAGGTATTTCAAAACCGCGCCAGCACCCGGTTGGGTGAACGGCGTGGTGTTTGATCTCGGCGTCGTGAATGCGCTCATGTCAAAGCCACCTGCAGCACTGTGCCTTTCGGTATGAGGTTGGCCGAATCTAGCTGCGGGTTTGTGTACATGATCTGGATGCCCTCGTCAGGGCTCAGGCCGTTTTCAAAGGCCACTTCGCGTATGCTCATATCCCAAGGCGTGGTGTATTGAACGTACTGGGCCTGCGAAGTCTTCTTACCAGCGTCGAAGGCATCTTGCATGTCGTTGGCGGTGCCGCGCAGGTCGATGATGTTTTGGTAAAAGGTGAGAGCGCCCTGCCCGTTGTTGGCGTTCTCCATCATTTCAATGGTTGAGGCGAGCTGCTGACGGGCGAGGTTAATGTTCTTAAATAGCTGTTCGACCTGAAGGGCCGTCGCAGCAGAGGAGTTCAAAACGGATTGCGGAACGCTCTGAAGAGGGTCGTCGGGGGACACCGCAATCGTTGTTGAGTTTGAAACGATTTGACCGCTTGAGTTCAACACCCCACCAGACTGCGTCGGTGAAATACCAGGGACATTGTTCCCCGAGTTGAACGTAGTATTCATCTGGCCGGTGAGTGCAGAGAAAGCGGCCTGATACGACTTTATCCCCGCTACTATTTGGTTCCGAAGAGATGTTGCAAATTGGTAAGCCCCCTGAACGGCGTTAATCGCGTTCTCTATCGTCACGAATGATTGTGAAAGCTTCGATATCAATGTGGGTGCTGATTTGTCGACGTTGTCGGTGGCCAGGGAGATCGCATCGAAAGAGTGCTCCGCCATCGTGAGGCGAATCGCCACGGCCTTTCGCTCATCGCTCTTGTGCGTGAGCTCGTAGTCTTCCATTTTGCAAACGATCTCGCCGCGCACCGGGTGGACCAGAGTGCCTGGAACAGGCTCGTTGAGAATCGTCATTAGCGTGTTGAATGCGTTCAGGTAGTTGTTGCCGAAGATCACGATGTCGAGTGTGAACGTCTCGGCTTTTCGCCCCATGTCTTCGGTTAGTTGGCCGTCAACATAGGCGTAGGTGAACTTAGCAAGTCTTCTACCGCCGGAGTCCGAGATCTGAGATAGCGCGCCGTCGTAGTCCGCGGCAGATTCAAAGATGTGAAACTGGGCGATGTTCGACGGGTTTATGCCGCTCTTGTAGGCGGCCTCGTCGATGATCCAATCGGTTATGCCACGACCAGTGAAGGTCTGCAAAATACTCGCGCCGAAGGAGTCTGTCGCCCTGGCGAAGTCGGCCGCGTTGTTTAGGTCAAATTTACCCATTAGCCGCTACCTCCGCGCGATGGCTTATCGCTTTGGCGCAAGTTAGGAGTTTTAGTTTCGATGTAGACCTTGTTCGTCTTCCCAGATCTATCGGTGCCGGACATCATTCCGCCCATCCACTTATCAAGTTTATCGAAGCCAGCTACTATAGCATCCCCCATGCCCCCGCCCATTTGCTTGTCGGCCCAGTTGACGCCTTCGCCTATGGCTAAACCGCCGGTGAGAGCGGCGCCGACCATGCCAGCTTTGCCGAGCATACCCATGCCTCCAGCCGCTGCGAGAGGGCTGTTGTTGCCGCCGATCTGATCTGCGTTGACCACGAAAACGTCTTGAACTTTTTCGCCAGTGGCTTCTTCAAAGGCCTTCTTCTTCATCTCGCCGCCGATGAGCCCGGTGATGCCCTTCAGACCACCGCCCGCCATCAACGCGGCAATAGTTGCCCCGCCAGCGACAACCCCGAAAGAACCAGCCTTCGAGCTCGCGGCGCCAGACATCATATCGGTGACCTTCTGCATGGCCGTACCAACGCCTGGAATCGACTGAAGCGTGCCGGTGACATTCGATATCGCGCCCTTGAAGCTCTCAACGAACCCACGGCTGTCTTTGTATGCCTGCTCTGTGTCGCGCGTCGCGCCTTCTAGGGTGCCGAGCGTTTGGGTGACCCTATCGGTCTGCTCCGCCAAGCGCACCAGCCCTTCGGCCTCCTCGTCGCTCAGGCCCGCAGTCTTGAGCCCGGCGCGCGCGCCCATGCCGCCCCGTGAACCGACCTCTTTGACGAACTTCATCAGCGAGTTCATGTCGAGGTTGCCCTTCTTGTCGAACGGGTGGAACCCCTGGGCTTCGAGCCCCATGCGCTGGATCTTGTCCATCGAGAACAGCTTAGAGATGGCCTGCGTAGCGCCGGGGCCAGCCGTGGTCGCGACCGCCGCCATCTGGGCCATGAACTTCGGCCCCACCTTCTTGCGCAGATCCTGCGGCATTTTAGAGAAGATCTCATCCATCGCACCGAGGATCTCGGATGCGCCCTTGCCAGTGGTCTTCACAGCCGCGGTGACTTCGCCCATCAGGGCCTTTTGCGAACCAACGTCGTTCACGTCTTTGCCCTGCGCTCTGAGCACAGAACCCAACTGCCCGGCCACCTGTTTGGTGTTGCCGCGCTCGCCGGACATCGAAGCCAACTCAACGGCCCCTTTGGTCATGCTCAATATAGCGTTTTGGTCTTTCAAACCCAGGCCCGACAAGCCCTCAAGCGCCTTCGCTGCCTCTTCTGAGCTGGCGCCGATCTCACCCAGCCCCTTCGTCATCAGGGCGTGAAACGAACCGAAGTCTTTCTGAGCTATGCCGAACGAAGTGCCCAAACGGCGTATGGTGTCCGAAAGGTCTATGGCGTCGCCAACGGCCCCCGAAAACATCGAAGAGAGCTTCATCGCGCCCTGGAGCGAGTTTAGCGACATCAGGGCTTTGAAGTCAGAATATAGCGAGCTGGCCATGCGCCGGAGTAGGGCGCCGGTTTGTTTTATCTTGGTTTCAGCCTTCTTGGTCGAGTTCTCAAGGGTCTCGTTGGTTTTTTTACCAAGCTGTTGGATAGTCTTCTGGCTCTGTTCCCCTTGATCGCGGAACTTTTTAAGGCTCTTAAGAATCTGATCAAGCTCTGCCCGCCCGACCAGTACGACTTCGTTGGACACCTTTGAACTCCACTTTTATAGTCCCACTCACAATCGAATGGACGAGCCACCACATCAGTTGACCATCGGTGAAACGTCTTTGGTCAGCAAGTAGTTGACCAGATTGACCAGTTGCCCAAAAGATAACTCGGTCAGTTGTGAGAGCATATCCTGCGGAGGATTTTTTTTTAGAGCCTCAACAGTGTTTTGGAGAATCTCAACGGATGTCTTCTCAAGAGATGGGTTCACGCGCGTGCAGATCGCCTGCCACTCTTGATAAACGTACATCAGTTCATCGTTCGTCATTTTGTCTAGGATCAGGTTCGTCAGCTTCGCCGGTTCTTTCGAGTCGAACGGCCTTGAAGCGCGGATCAAAATCTCTTTCGCCAGCGCCAGGTCTTCTTGGATCTTCGAGCGGCGGTTGGCCGGCAGGTCTTCCATGAACTCGGCAACGTCGTGATAGCATTCGACCCACTCGTTGTTCGACAGCGGTCTCAGGCTCACGCTAAATCCACGCAGTTTTACAGGGAAGAAGTAGTCAACCCCGGCCCTCATTTTTTCGAGTTCCGGCAGGAGAGAAGCTCTCTCTTTTTGCAAATGTCACCTCCAGGTTTACAGTCCTATATTAAATAGGGCTGAATTCCCGACGGAGTCAACAAGTCTGATCGCGCCGAAGTTGAAGGTGGTTTTCACCTCTTCGCCCACGCCGCCAGCGTTGTCTTCAACGTCTTTGAGGAATAGATCTGTGGCCACGAAAATTTCGGCACCACATCTAAAGGTCATTTGCACGTCGTTTGATTCGTAATCGATTTCTTCAAATTTAGGTCGGGCCAGTTGGTTCTCAAGGGCGATCGCGCAGGTGATGTCGATGTCCTTGTTCCCCTGAACGAACCCACGGTTGAAGCCGTCGTTGGTCATCGAAGGCACAACCTTGGCGTTCTGGTTCTGCTTCAACGAAGCCGACTGAACATCCGCAATGGAGGCGCCGTTCACGCTGATGAACGCTCTGTCTGCATATTTTGTAGCCAAGGTATCCTCCTAATTAAATGCTCAATGAATCGTATTGGGTTGTAGCCACCGTATTGTTCGCGATGATGTGCAATCCAGGGATCACATTCACCGGCGTCAACACGTTGAAGCGGCTGCGGTCGATGCTGTCGCGCTCGACGATGAACTGTTTCGCCAACTGGTCGACGGCTTGGAACATGTTGTTCTTCTCGAACAACTTCGCCAACCGAATCACTTCGGCCAGGATGTTCTCGGCGCTGTTCAGCGAAGCCTTGATCGTCGTCATGTCGGGCTGGCTGAAGCGCGTCCACAAAGTGCGGCGCCAGTAGTACAGAACTTGAAAGTCTTGAGCATCGTAGTAGGCCGTTACCGTCGGGCCGCTGCCGTTCTGGGTCAGGCGCGCGGTCACCGTTCTTACGAAGGCAACGGTGCCATTCGCGAGAACTTTGAGCGGTGTCCAACCAGCTTGCAGAGCCGTTTCAGATTCAAGGCCATAGCCCACGGTCACATAATCAGAACCGAGGTAAGGCGGGTTCACGCCGGGGATGCTTACGCCATCTACCGGGTTGAACGGAACGCCTTGGGCTGCCAAACGGCAAGCTGCCGCCGCGGCCATTTCACCGAGGGTGTAAGCCGGTGCGTTCGGGCCGCTCGTAGTTGAGTCGGGCATCCAAACGGGCATCAAAAATTGAGTGTCGTATTTGTACAGATTGCCAGGGCTCGATGTGTTGCGGTTGAACACCACACCGATTGAACCGAATTGGCTGTTGTCCACGCGCGAAGCCGCGCTCATCGCAGCGAGTTCGGCCTGTAGAGCCTTGGTCAGAGTTTGGTTCATGCCGTCGTACGGGCTGACCACGAACTCAGCTTCGATTCGGTCGATCGCTTCGAGAGAGCCCGGAACTGTGTTGTAAGGCACACCCCAATCAGGGTCAGTTGAAGCCAGGGGCACAATCGTGATCGGAACGTAGTTGCCGGTGTCCGAGTTGGCGTTGATACCAGCGACCACCATGTCTAGCAGTTCGCAATCGCCGCCGAGTAAGGGCGTGAGTTCAGTAACGACAGCAACGGGGTCGGCGTAGTTCACAACGTCGTAGGGTTCATAAACGCCAGAAGCCGGAATGCCAGAAGCCGCGTGACCAATCATCGTCACATTTTGCGTTGCTGCTGGTGGGCTTGTTTGGGGGGCGAAGTTGATCTCAGAAGGGCGCGCCGGTGTTCTCTGCTGAGGTAAGTTACTGATCATTTTCGTTCTCCCCTATCTTGGTTTGCATGCCAAGTGACACTTCGGTCGTTTCGTTATCGTCCTTGAGCCCGTTGATCGTAGCGACAATCGACTCAAGGTTGCCAAGCACTGCCTCGAAGGGACTGTCCTTCGTGCGGTCGGTGGCTTCCAGATAATCGTCCCATATCCTTAAATCGAGCCTAAAGTTTATGGTGATCTGAGTCAACGGAACCCAGTTCTCTTCCCATTCAAAGCCCAGGCTTTTATTCACGGTGAAGCGCTTACCGAGCTCGTTTAGACCTGGAACGGCGTTATTCAGCCTGTCGAAGAAGGTCGGGCGGCGAAACTGCTGCAATAGGGCCGAAGACAATGTGTCTTGAATCTGTTGCGTCTCATTACGGCGCAATGACGCAGGTAGGATAATATCGGCCTTGATGTCGCCCTCGACAAACCAACTCTCAAACTCTTTGGTGAAGTCGTCGTTATACATTCGTAGCGCCGGCAACTGCCGGATCGAGTAATCCATGCGCTTATAGTGGTCGATGTTGTCGGCGAAAATGGACTTCCATTGCTTCACTTCTTTGAGCTGATCGGCCATCTGCCGCACCAAAAACTCAGCGGGTGAATTTATAAAAGGCGTGTTCTTGTTCGGCTGCCCCTCTGGAACCTTGGGGTAGTCGATCTTGTCGAGGCGATCAATCACCGGCACTCAGCACCTCGGAGATGTAGTTGGCCAGCGTCTCTGAAAACTCAGTCGCATCTTGCTCGGTTATCTCATCCATTGACCTACCGGGTATGCGAACCGATTTGCGGAAGATCACATTCTGCTCTTCGCCGAGCGAGTTCTGAACCGTTTTGGTCTTCATTCCGGCGGCAGCATCCGTGGCCTTTTTACCACTCGGCATCGGGATCATCAGGGCTTGCGCATTTGTGGGGCGCATAACTCCACCCGACATATGCGCGGTGCCGTCGTTCATCAGGCGCGCGTAGTAAAGCGTCGTGCCGATCTGAACTTCGTTGTTCATGATTCTCAAAATGCCATTAGGGGAGTGACCGGGCTTGCGGCCATTGTTGGTTGGCGCCCATGACTTGCGCAGCTCACCGCTGTCTTGCAGGGGGCGGCCTTGGCGAAACACCGGGTCGGCCCACTTCTTCTTGCCGTTGTCGGCCCCGTCTTTGTCGAACATCATCGAGCGGTTGGTCTGCATCGTGGCAGCCATCACACCCATGATGTCTCGTTCGTGCTTTTTGAATATCTCGTCGAGCTTGGGGATCGTTAAATCGAGTTTAATCATGGCGCGAGTCAAACCCGTTGAAGAAGTCCTCGCCCGCGTCGTCTATCTGGCCGGTGGCGTAGTCCGTATGCCCGCGGTGGACCATTACCCCGCCAACGTAGCCATCATCTGCCGCCGTGTTGAAATAGTTGAGCTTCAAGAACGGGAGCGGCGGGTAGCTGAACTGCTTGGTGTCTTCTTTGTCTTTCGGGCGCTTCAAGAGCCCGCTGTCGCCGGTGATCATCTTCGAGTAGCGCGCCTCAAGGTTCTTCGAGTACTTGGCCGCGTCTACGACCGTGCCTGATCCGAAGTCAGTCTCAAGAATGCGAATGACCGACTGTAGCTCCGCCAGGGTGCGAATGATGTTCTTGGTCGGACGATCTGGCAGGTCTGAGAACTTGCCGGTGGTGGCGTGCTGGAGTGGTGAGGCGTAGCGTGGCGAGAGATCCTGCTCGACTTGGCCCTCGGCTTCGTCAATCAGGCGGTTGGCGAGTTGCCGTGTCATACGGCCCTCGTTCTTCTCCTCGCTCAAATCGGGGTCTTCAAGTTTTACCTTGCCCTTCAATCGAGCGAAGACGTCAGCTATGGTTGTGTACTGAGGCATGAGTCCCCTTTAGGCGACGCGCTCTGCCCTCGCGATTTTTTTACGCTGTAAGGGGTTTGCGCTATCTTCCATCAACGGGCCGATCTCAGGCATGTAGCCGTAGAACGGATGATAGCCAGCGAATTTGCGGTCACAGAAATTTTTGGCTTCAGATTCGGTCAGAAGGACGATCTCATTCGGGCGCACGGTGCGGGTCTTCTTGCCCTCAACGATGTCGAATTCACGGATGCACTTAACCTTTACAGTTCGCTCCTCGGCAACTTCAGGCACCGGCAACGCCGCTTTGCTTTCGAGTTGGGCGAGAGTTTGGGGTTGAACTTCTTTGGGTGCTTTGGGTGCTTTTTTCGACTTGGCCACGAGATCCTCCAGTTAAAAAAAGAGGTAGTAATACATTACTACCCCTCATCTTGTTTCAGAATAGCTTAGTTGCCAGCGTATGAGGCCAGAACGCTCGCTGTCAACACGTCAAAGCTACGTTGCAAGTTCACGCCGCCGTACACACCTGCGATGAGGTCCATGAACGGGTTAGCGGGACCGCCACGTGTTCCCGAGGCCAAGTTATCGTCAATGACGAAGAACTTACCGAAGCCTGGAGCTTCAACTGAACCGGTAGCCAAGTGCGCGCCTTGCACGAACTCGCCAATCTTGTCACCGCCGGGCAACGATGTCTCGAACCAGATCGCTCCGTCAGGAATGAAGTAGTTCGCGTTGCTGACTGTGAGCTGACCAGCCACCGAAGTGCCACCGATCGAGGTCGGTTGACCTGCGGCGTTTGATTCGGTTTGGTACCAGCCTTCGTACACTTCTACGGGAGGCGCACCAGGGATCGCGAACTTGATCACCTTGTTCAGGTCGAAGTCGCTCAATACTTGGTTCGCACCGATGCTCGAAATGAACGAACGGGTGTTGGCGTTATCAATGAACCAACGAGCGGTGTTCGGGTTCATGATAGCGCGTTGAATTTTATATTTACGGAACTGAGCAAAACCGCCCATCGTCCAATAACGGAAGTCACGCAGCGGGTTGGCGGCGTCGTTCGTGTTGATGCCGTCAAGCGACCACTCTGCACCAAGCGGCACAGCCAGGTTGAAGTTCGGAATACCGTACGAGAACGTCGCACCCATCCAAGTGAACGAACCTTGGAAGATCGCGTCCCAACGCAATTTTTCGATTCGGGCTTCGAGACGGCGGTTTAGGCGGTCCGAATCCTGGTCGATATATTGCTTGATGCCGCGCTTGGTGGTGTCGGTCTTACCGAGTTCACGCAGCCAAAGGATCTTGGGTTCGTCGTAATGGATTGCTTCCTTCCACTCAGGCGAGATGAACTCTTGCACGCGAGTGCCGAAGCTTTGGATGTACAACGGCTGTGTACCGGGCACGTGTTGGTTCGTCAAACCACCACTCGCTTCGATCACTTCGTTGCGGACTTTGCGCACAGGCAAGCTCACGCTTGGGATGTACTTGGAGCCCATGTAAGTCGTCGGGTCATTGACGATCTCTCGGATCAGCTTTTGAATAATCGCTGTCTGCTCGTCGGTTATGAATTCATTCGTCATCTGTTCCCTCCGCTTAGAACTTTAAGATTTGAACGCCATCCGAAGCCGTGTAGCTGCGGGCGCCCAAGTTTGTAATCGCATTTGCATCCAAACCAATGAGGTTGCCCTGGAACAATTCGCCAGAGAAAATCCCACGGCCAACAAGCGTTGTCGAGAGGCCAAGGTCGGCGATGCTCTCCATCAACACGCAAGCTGCTGTTCCAAGTCCAGAGGCGCCACCGTTTTGGTAGGCCTGGAAGTAACCGCTGACGGTGTTCTTCGCGAGAACTTGACCGGCGATGTAGTCATTGCCTACCGCAAGCAGTCGAACACCCGCAAGAGAGGCCAAATGACGATTCTTCGCAATGATTTGCGGGTAGTCTTTGCGAAATATCTGGTTATTAATTTCTGCGTCTAAATTCATCTTGGCCTCCTAATTAAACCAATTCTTCAGCTTTAATACCGAACACGGGGCTCACCAGCGTTATGACCTCAGTAAGCTCAGTCTGCATCTTCTTCATGCCGTCTGCAAGTGCCGACATTTCGTGGTCCGTATCTGGTCCAACGGGCATGCCCTCTTCAGACATGCGCGAAGCCAGATGCTTGCGAAGGTGTTCTTTGGCTTCGTCGTGCTTGCCGGCGTCCATCAAACCCTTCATTTCAGCGAACAATTTCTCGTGGTCAACGTCGCCCGCCGGTGGTTCGCCACCCGGCACTTCGTTGGCGAAAGCGGCCATTCTGTTCAGTTCTTTCTCAAGAACGTCGAGTTCGGCCAACCGTTTCAAGGCTTCGGGACGTTTCGACTCCATATTGAGTCTAGTTTCAAGCTCAAGGCGCTCCATACCTAATTGAGTCAGCTGCTTTTTGCTCACTGAGCTCAAGCTGGCTGCCTTGCGGGTGCCAACCAAGCCCACGTCGATGACCGGTTCACGGCCTTCGTACGTTTTGAGCGTTGCATCAATGACCTCTTGGGTAGAAGCCGCCAATTTGGCTAAATCGATTTTCTTAACTTCTGCCGGGGTGATCTTCGCGTCTCCTCGGAGTTTGGCGAGTCGTGTGTTGATCGCCACTTTCTTGCGCGCCAACTCGATGTTGTTGTGGTGCGCGCGCATGTCTTTCGACAACTTGATGACCTTCTCTTTTTGCTCTTTGAGACCGGCCATTCGCTTCATCTCGGCTTCTTTGTTCTTGGCCTCCTCTTCGGCGAGCTTGCTCATGCGAGCGTCTTCGTCCGCGGCCATCTTTTTGCAATCTTCATCGGCGAGGGCTGCGAGATGCTCTTCTGCTGCCTCTTCAGACATTTTCTTTTCGTCCATGAGGTGCTTTTTGCATTTGGCGTACATCTCGGCTTTTTCTTTTACTTCTTTATATGGCATTGGAGCCCCCATTTTGGTTTTGTGATCTGGATTCTTTTTGAGAAAAGTATCGATGGCCTTCTTTGCGGCCGCAACTGCCGAAGCCTCAGACTCAAGGATGCCTGATTGGCCAACGGCCTCCCAGTACCACTGACCGGCTTCGTCTTTATATGTGACGATGTCGCAGCCCTTGTATTCTTGGGTGTTTGGAGCGGCTGCCATTCTCGCCTTGCGCATTCGGCTCAAAAGCGAAGCATCGGCGGCAGCGGGGAACGGCGTAACAGTCAGTTCGCTCAAAGTGTGATTCTCAAGGTCGGCACCCATGGACACGTGCGACCAGCGACCGTCTTTTACGCGTTCAATGTTTTCAGCGCCAAGAAATCGGGCCGTCCCGAACATCGCCTTAACCATCGGTTTGCCATCTGGTTGGTACTCACCAACGGTGAGATCGCCAACGAGGCGGCCTACGGTGTCGCGAGCACTAACTGAATGGTCAAGTTGTACAGGTGGCATCTTGCTGAGATCGTGTTCTCCAGAGGCCAATCGGGATAGCTTTGCAAGTTTGGAGTTATGATTAGATACCAGCTTATCAATATCTTCATCTTTGATCTCGACGGGTCCGTCCATTGACTCGAACTTACCGCAGTAGACCATCATCACTTTTTTGTCGAAGTGCCCCTGCTCGGTGACTTCGCCACCGGCTTGCATCGCGCCGACTGCTGGGTCTTCAGATAATAGTCGAACGTGTTTAGGCACTGGCTCTCCAACCTTCAGGCAGCGGGTGACAGATGTTGTTCTCTCTTCTCAAGCTCAAGTCCTCGATAAGTTTCAAGTGCCGCGGGTTGTATATGGTCAGCGGTGTGAACTCTGACCTACAGTACCAATGACAACTCGGACGCTCCTTCTTTGTCAACGGGTGATCCTTTTTGTAGACCAAACCGTGTCGCCCGCGCTTGCCACCTCTAACCCTGTCCGTACACCATTTTGTGGTGCCCTGGTCCCGTATTGCAAGAAATAAATACCCCCAAACCCCGTCCACCTGGTCGTATATCTCGGTTCTGGTGGCGTTATAATAGTTCGTGGTCTCTGTCCGTACGATAACCTTTGCCCGCGAAGTAGCCACATCGGCAGCATCTCTGATCTTTACAATGACCTGCTCTTTGGTGGAATCCTCGCCCGCCCGGTAGTCTTCGGAATATCGGCGCCAAACTTTCTGGACCTTATCGAGATATTTGGACTGGATCTTCTTAGCCTGCTGGTTCAAACCCTTGGGCATTACCCCGGTTCTCCGCCACCTATCGTATATTTTGCGCACCTCGGCAAGGGAGCGTGGTATCCGCGGCTTGGCCATTCGCTTTTCTTTGTCGATCACCTGCAGTTCTTCGGTCGCGGATTCGGCGGCGCTACCGACAACCTCGAAGTAGTGCTTTAGAATGAACTCTTGGAATATCTTTTTTCTTACCTTTGGCTCTTTGCCTTCGGCTACTTGTTGTATGAAGTCGTCGGCCACCTGTGAACCGAGATCTTTCATCGATCGGTCCCATCGCATTTCGAGAATGTCTTGCTTCTTTGCGAGACGCACGAGCATACGCGCGTGATCCGCCCCAAGGATCTTGGCGGCGAATCTGATGTTTCTTTTATTTACCGGCATGGTACAACAATAGTATGAAGCACCTCGTTATAGGCAAGGGCAATTTGGGTATGGACATCAAACTGGCGGCTGAAGCTGCCGGCGACACCGTACACATGCTGACGCGCTCTGATAAGAGCTGGCCGATCTCCGCGCGCGAGCTGCTTCTGATCAAACCAGATTACTGCTGGGCTACTGCTGGCCACGGATCAATAGAAGCGTGCGCAAAAGACCCCCAAGGAGCCTTTGAAACCCACGTAAATCTTCCACTATTTCTCCTGAAGTACTGCTCACCCGAAACGAAGATCGGGCTGTTCTCAACTGATTACATCGCAGATGAGCATGAGCAGGATGATCCGAACAAAATAACGAAGAAGCCAGGCTCTATATACGCACTGACAAAGGCCTGCATGGAGCAGTCGGTAAAGATGATCGATCGACCAAATGTTTCGGTGTTTCGTGTGTCGACTCTCTATGGTGTTCATTATCCGTTGAAGACGTTCCCGGGGAAGCTGTTATCCAAATATAACACACCTGGCGTGGTAAAGTTGCCACAAAACCACGTCACCCCGACCTCAACGAAGTGGATCGCCGAAACAATTATCGGTTCAACACCAATACTCTTCAGCGCCGTCGGGCCACAGTTCCACAACTGCGCGGCCAGCAATGGCACATCAGTAATGAACTTCGGACGAAAGATCTTGGGCGAAGGTTACCAGCTCGAATCAAGAGGCATGGATTGGGATCGACCGGCTTATTCTCAAATTGGTTGCAGCTTTACGCAGGCGCCGACATGGGAGCAGATGTGGTTGGCCACTGAAAAGGACTTCGCACAATGGCGACAAGGTCTCGCCGGTGCTGGATCGGATTCACCATCACCATAGCGCCCTTCGCGTAAGCGATCTCCGCGGTCGTGCAGGTGTGATCACCATGGGCCGCTTCGAGCATCAATCCGTAACCGAGACAAATACCCACATGGCTGATACCGTCAAGGCCGGTGCCAAAGAAAGCCAGATCACAGAGATCGGCGGATTGGACGTTAGTAACAGGAGCGCCCTGACCAACAAGGTAATTGTGGATGCCCTGGGCGTTGAATCGTTGAGGGAATGTACATCCAGCATTTTTGAAGGCAGCTTCTGTGAGACCTGAGCAGTCATAGCCGTGAGGCCCGCTTCCGCCCCAAATATACGGTAGCCCGTTGTAGTGAATTAGGTTGATCAGAAACAGTTCTCTGCTGAGAGTTGATTGCATGTAAATTAGCCTCACATATCGCCCGGTATATATCAATCTTAGATTCTGGTGGCGAGTGCCAGATCCAAGTGCCTCGCTCAAAATATATAGGAGGGTAATCTGCAAGGTCTGGATAGGCTTTAGCCCAAACTTCAAGGCGTTCCGCAAAATGGTCGACAGCTTCTTCAAAACCCCAGTAAATCTCGTCTCGGTCATGGGCGCACGTGAGCCAGTGCTGCATCAGTCGCCAGAGATGTCGCTCGTACCGACTGACTCTGCCGGGTTCTCGTTCATTTCTTCAGGGGTCTTCGGCTTCGGCATCGGTGCCGGATTAGGGTCGGTGCCGTTGGCCGGATCTGATTGCGATTGGCCATCGTCGTTTTGATTGGCCTTCTGGATGTCTTCAGAGACTTCTTTGGCTTTGCGGCCCTTGTCGTTGGGGTCTTTGGGTGCGGTTGGTAACGGCATCGGGGCCTCCTTTAATGGGTTTCTCTGTCGCGCGATAAATCGAATGACTTGTTCTTACTGTGAAGCGGGTTGCACTCGCAAGGCATTCCGGCGCCGCCGCACTCGTACTGGCCCGAAGGCTTCTGCACGATGTGGCCATCGCCCCCGTTCCACTTAACGGTTGGGTGGTTTTCGCACACCAACCCTTCGCCGTGACAGATGTTGCACTTCGGGTTCGCGCTGTCTATTTCGTGAATCGACTTCATCCGTTTGGTCCTTTTTGAGGTTCATATTGTTTAAGTAGTTCACGGCACCGTGCCACAATGTGGAGCCACTCAGTGCCAGTAGGATAACCACGTGTCCGATCAAGCTCCAGAACAAATCTCGCGAACTCATTTCTTGCCCAATCGGCTCCGCAGCAGAACGCCGTGTGCAAGCTCGT
>Ga0209611_10000644_pt1 | contig 54123 bp, 51 predicted proteins | sample S1TSphgellanicum_3_FD_187693 | JGI IMG/M metagenome (GOLD analysis project Ga0209611, IMG submission 187693) | Host-associated microbial communities from peat moss isolated from Minnesota, USA - S1T2_Fc - Sphagnum magellanicum MG (SPAdes) (version 2) | ecosystem: Host-associated > Plants > Peat... | reverse complement strand
GAAAAGGAGTTGACACCCGAAGGGGCGGGTCTTCGCCGCGCACCACGTCGTGGTATCCTTGTGACATATTCTACTCATCGAAGCGTTGCACGGCGCCTCGAAGGCATGGACCACGATCCGATCAATTTATAGCAAGCCGCAGGAGTATGCGGCTTGCCTGTTGACAATGGCGGCGCTCGGCTTGCTGCTGGTGGCGACGGCATTTCCGCCGCGGGCGCACGCCGATACCTCCGATCCATTCGTTCGTCCCGCGAAGCTCGAACCGGATGTGCGCTTCTGGATCCGGGTCTATACCGAAGTCACGACCGACGGCGGCCTGCTGCACGACGATTGGAATCTCGGCCTGGTCTACGAGGTGCTGCGATTCGATCCGGCCTCCTCCCCGGCGCAGCGCGAAAGACGCGTCGCCGAGGCAAAGCTGCGCTATGCGAACCTGCTGCGGCGATTCGCGGCGGGTGCCACTTCGGATCTGACGCCGCACGAGCAACGCATCCGCAATGCCTTCGACGAGCAGGCCGGCCCCAGCGACTTTCGCGACGCCATCGACCGTATCCGCTTCCAACTCGGTCAGGCGGATCGTTTCCATGACGGTTTGATTCGCGCCGCCGTCTGGGAGAAGCAAATCGCGCGTACCCTGACCCAACATGGGGTACCGGCGGAGATCGCTGCGCTGCCGCACGTGGAATCTTCCTTCAATCTGGCGGCCTATTCAAAGGTCGGCGCGGCCGGGCTGTGGCAGTTCATGCCCTCGACCGCCAAGCGCTTCATGCGCGTCGACAGTGTTGTCGACGAACGTCTCGACCCCTACACCGCCACCGAGGCTGCGGCGAACTTGATGCTGTACAACTATCGTCTGCTCGGTACCTGGCCGCTGGCGGTCACCGCCTACAACCACGGCCCCGGCGGCCTGCGGCGCGCCCAGGATCAGCTGGGTACGAGCGACATCGCGATCATCGTCAAGCGTTACCAGGGTGCGACCTTCGGTTTTGCGTCGAGAAATTTCTACGTCGCCTTTCTCGCCGCGCTGGAAGTGGACCGCAACGCGGAAAAATATTTCGGTCCCCTCACGCGGCTGCCCGACACCGAGAGCACGGCGGTGGAATTGCCGGACTATATCCCGGTGGACGCGCTGGCCAAGGCCTTCAAAGTAGATATGGGCGCACTCAAGGTGCTGAATCCTGCGTTGCGGCCGCCGGTGTGGAACGGCAGCCGGTTCGTGCCGCGCGGCTACAAGCTGCGGCTGCCCGGCTCGCTTTCGCAAAACGTGATCGCAGCCGCCTGGGAGCACCTGCCACCGGCACAGCGCTATGTCGCGCAACGCAACGACGGCGCCCACAAGATCCGCCGCGGCGAGACCTTGGCCACCATCGCCGGGGCGAGCGGCATGAGTCTCGCGCGATTGCTGGCGGCCAACGGTTGGACTGCCTCGCATGTCGCCGCTCGTGGCGAGACGGTGCGCATTCCGCTGCCCGCGTCGCGGGCCGAGAGCAGCGGCGCCGCGCCGGCGCTGGTGGCCGAAGCGGCGCCGCCGCCACCGCAAGCAGCGGAGCCGTCGGTACGTGTAACTGCGGCGATTTCCGTGCCGGTCCCGCCCATATCCGTGCCGGTCCCGCCGGCATCGGTGCCGGCAACCGCGGCGGCAACGCCGGCCGTCACGCCGCCGCCGCGGGAACCGGTGTCCGAGCGCCAGACCGACAGCAATGCGCTGTTGCCGGTTGCCGCCCCGACCGGCAATTCCGATACCACGGATTACAGCGTCGCGGCCGACGACACCGTGATCGTGCAAGCGGCCGAGACCTTGGGACACTATGCGGACTGGTCGGGCGTGAGCTCGGAGTCGCTGCGCGCCCTCAATAAGTTGCGCAAGAACGCGATGGTCACGCTGGGTCACCGGGTGAAGCTGGATTTATCGCACGTGACTGCCGAGCAATTCGCCGCGGCGCGGCGCGAGTACCATCGCCGCTTGCAGGAGGAATACTTCGCCGGTCACCGCATCGCCGGGACCGAGAACTATGCCGTCAAGCGCGGCGACTCGCTGTGGGTCGTCGCGCAACAGCATGCCGACCTGCCGGTGTGGCTGGTTGCCCAATATAACCCCGACGTGGATTTCGGCGACATGCGGCCCGGGACCGCCATCACGCTGCCGCGCGTCGAGAGCATCAATCGGCAGTAATGAGCCGCATGGAGAGCAGTAATCGTAATGCCGCGTGGAGCGCATCAGTCTGGAGTAAATCGCGCGTGGAGAGCATCAATCGGCCGTGATACCGCGGGATTTGACGTAGTCGCCGAGCACGGCGCTGCTGTCGACCGTCGGCGAAAAGCCGAAGGCGGTGCCGTCGGCCGCGCGAATATCGAGTTCCAGTTTGTGGCTCGCCGCCATGCGGATGATGGCGCCGCCCGAGAGTGCGAAATACGCCGTCTGGCCCCAAGGTATGACCTCGCGGTAGGGCTCGTGGTCGAGCGCGGGCGGCTCTATGGGCGTCAATGCCAGGGGACCGTCGTCGAGCTGCAGGCTGAGCGCGCCCGGCGCATGGATGTCGCCGAACTGCCGGTCGTTGCCGGTGGCGAGATGCACCCACAATCCATAGCTGTAAACGCCGCTGCGGTTCCACTCCACGGGACCCAGGTAGGCAAAGGTGGTGCGCTTGCGCAGCACGTGCACCGAATTGGTCGCGCTCGGCAGAAGTTCGATGGGGTCCTTGAGCATGCCCACGGTCATCCCGGTTCGCTCGTCGAGCGTTTCCACCGGTTTGACGTCGGATTGATTGGCGCACCCCGCCAGCGATCCGGCGAGGAAAATGGATTGAATCAGTGTGGCGCGCATAGGTCTCCAGTATACCGAGACGTGAGCTGGAACAGATTATGCCCGGCGACTACGCGCTATCATTTTGACCATGAGTACTAGAATGGGTGGCCGAACGGCGCGCGCGCTGGTGGCGGCAGGGGTGCTGGCTTGCTGGATGGCAGCCAGCCCGCCGCGGGTTGCCGCGGAGGGTATCGCGACCGCGGACCGCGTGGTGGTGCGCAAAGCCGAGCACAAGCTGTATTTGTACAGCGGCAGCCGGCTGCTTGGGGAATACAAGGTGCAGCTCGGTTTGAGCCCGTCGGGGCAGAAGGAGCGGGAACACGACTTTCGCACTCCCGAAGGGCGCTACTACTTGGCGCGCCGCAATACGCGAAGCGAATTCTTTCTGGCCATTCAGGTCTCCTATCCCAACGAGCAGGATGAACTGCGGGCGCGCAAGAATCATTGGGCGCCCGGCGGCTCGATCATGATCCATGGGTTCCCCAACACACCCAAGCATCCGGCGGCATACTACGAGTCGAACGACTGGACCGACGGGTGCATCGCGTTGTCCAATTCCGACATGGTGGAAGTGTGGATGCGCACCCAGGACAATATTCCGATCGATATCTATCCCTAGGACTTCAAGAACAAACCAGCGGTGCCGTTGTGGAAACCACGATTCTATCCTCTGACATGGTCGATGCGAGGGTCACCCCGAAAGGCAGCCTCGAGCACTTGTCGCAGCAGGAAATCGCGAAGCTGCTCGATTCGGGGCAGGGCGGCCTGTACCCCCTGTTCCGCAAATGCGCCCTGGCGGTGCTCAATTCCGGCAGCCCCATCGACGATGCGCGGGTTATTTTCGAGAAGTACCGCGACTTCGATCTGCGCATCGTGCGCCAGGCGTGGGGCATCAAACTCGAGATCAAGAACGCGCCGGCCGCGGCCTTCGTCGACGGCGTGATGATCCGCGGCTTGAAGGATCATCTGTTCGCGGTGCTGCGCGACGTGGTGTTCATTTCCAACGAGATCATGGAAAGCGGCCGCTTCGACCTGAAAACCTCGGCGAGCATCACCAACGCGGTGTTCCACATCCTGCGCAATGCGCGGGTTCTGGAGCTGCAGATGCGGCCGAATCTCGTGGTCTGCTGGGGCGGCCACTCCATCCGGCGCATCGAATACGACTACACGAAGAAAGTCGGCTACGAACTGGGTTTGCGCAGCATGGACGTGTGTACCGGGTGTGGTCCGGGAGCGATGAAGGGGCCCATGAAAGGCGCCACCATCGGGCACTCGAAGCAGCGCATCGTCGATGGACGATGTCTGGGCATCACCGAACCCGGCATCATCGCGGCGGAGCCGCCCAATCCGATCGTCAGTCAACTGGTGATCATGCCGGACATCGAAAAGCGCCTGGAAGCCTTCGTGCGTCTCGGCCACGGCATCGTCATTTTTCCGGGCGGCGCGGGCACGGCGGAGGAAATTCTCTACTTGCTCGGCATCCTGCTCGATCCAGCCAACCGCGATTTGCCGTTCCCGGTGGTTTTCACCGGCCCCGCAGACAGCGCCGAGTACTTCGAGCAGATACACCGCTTCGTCGGCGCGACCTTGGGCGCGGCTGCGCAGTCCCGCTACCAGGTGATCATCGACGACCCGGCCGGGGTTGCGCGCGCGATGGTGCAGGGTTTGGCGCGGGTCCGCGACTACCGGCGCCAGGCGAGCGATTCGTACGGGTTCAATTGGCTGCTGAAAATTCCGCTGGATTTCCAAATGCCGTTCGACGTCACGCATGCCTCGATGCGTGCGCTGCGTCTGGCGCGCGACCAGCCGATTCACGAACGGGCCGCGAACCTGCGGCGCGCATTTTCCGGCATCGTCGCCGGGAACATCAAGGAGTACGGGACCAGCGCGATCGAACGCCACGGTCCGTTCGAACTGGCCGGCGAGCCCGCGATCATGGAGCCGCTGGACCGCCTGCTGCGCTCCTTCGTCGCACAGGGGCGCATGAAGTTCACCGGTGCGGAATACACACCGTGCTACCGTCTCGTTGCTTGACACCCCGCGCGCCATGAATGGCGGGGTTCCGGCGGGATTCTGATGAACGAACCCGAGCGCATCGGCTACCACTTCGAGTTGCCCGACGGAACGCAGACTTCGCTGCAGTTCAGTTTCAACGCCGCCGACTTCAGGCTTGCGAATGCGGCGCCCTCCGAGCCGCCGTTCTGGACCGATCTTCGCTTCAACCAATGCGCCAATTGTCCGTTGAACGCGGCGCAACACCCACAGTGCCCCGCGGCGCTGCAGATGGTCACGGCGATCGAACCGCTCAAGGCGCTGGTTTCGTTCGACACGGTCGGTGTCACGGTCACGCAGGCGGAGCGCACGATCCATACGAAGACCAGCGCTCAGCAGGCCATGAGTTCCGTGCTCGGACTGATCATGGCCACTGCCGGATGTCCCTGGACCGACCGCTTCCGCCCGATGGCGCGTTTTCATCTCCCCTTCTCGACCGAAGCGGAAACGGTGTACCGCAGCATCTCCATGTTCCTGATGGCGCGCGAATTGGCCGATCTCGATCGCGGACCTGGGTTCGCGGCGCTGCAGACTCTTTATGAGAATCTGCACGTGGTGAACCGCGGCATGTCGCGACGCCTCGGCGCCGCGGCGAAAACCGATCCGCCGCAAAACGCCATGGCTTTGCTCGATGCCTACACGCTGTTATTGCCCGCGCCGCGCTCGAGTCCTCGCTCGAGGAACTCATCGCTGTTCGACGCTTGGTGAACCGCTCTTGAGCGCCATTTTTGACAGCCGCGCTCGAGTCCTCGCTCGAGGAACTCATCGCTGTTCGACGCCTGGTGAACCGATCTTGAGCGCCATTTAACAGGCGCGCCCGAGTCCTCGCTCGAGGAACTCATGGCAGTCCGCGACGCCTGTTGAACCGATCTCGAGTGTGATTTAACTTTCCGCGGCGTTCGCTGAGAGGCGCATCGCAAGGCGTCGCAATACTGCGACGTTGCCGGGGTCGCTGTGACACAGTTCCTGCCCTAGAAGTCGCGCGCCACTTACTGTCGCGTACAACGAAGAGGCACTCATCGATGAGCGACGCGAAAAATCCAACTCGATACAGCGGGGTCGACCGACGAACTCCCCGCAACGATCCGGGCAGTCTGAAGCCGGGTGCGGCGGGTCCGAAGGATATCTACAAGCCGGGCGGCCGTCACGGGGCGATCACCAACACACTCTACAATTGGCACAGCTACAAAAACTGGGCCGAGAAGATTCGCGGTACCTGGGAAGACAAAAAGTAAGCCGACGATCAGGCGGTTTCGCGCCAGGCGTTTTCCTTGGCCTGCAGCCACGCGAGCAGCGGCTGCCAGTCGGCCAGATCCTGCTCCACCATGTAGCGCTTCATCTCGTGCAAACCGACCCCCTGCTGCGAGGCGCGCACGTAGTTCTGCGAATCGCGCAAGGTGGCGATCACCGGAATCCGCAAGGTCTCCAGAAACCGCATCAGAGACTGATAGATCAGCGTGTTGAGCTTGACGCGATTGGCGACCACGCCGATCCGGTTCTCGTCGCGCCGCACCTTGGCGATCAGCAACAGATCCGCGATGCACTTCGAGCACGCGTGGATGTCGATGTCGGAGGGCAGCACGGGCACGATGATGGCGTCGGCGCTCTTGATCAAGCTCGGCATGTCCTGCGCGGGCACCGCGGCCGGGGTGTCCACCACCACGTGCCCCACATCCTGCGGGATGCGCAATTGCCACGCGCGCGTCACCCGGGAGCTGCGGTCAAAGGCCTCGATGCCGTGGATCAACGGCTGTTCCGGACGCCGCTTCTTCAGCCACCGGGTGGAAGATCCCTGCGGATCGTTGTCCGACAGAAGCGGGCGATCTCCCCGACTCGCAAAGTAGGCGGCGAGGTTGGTGGCAATCGTCGTCTTGCCCGAACCACCCTTTGGATTCAGCACGAGAATTCTCTGCATGTCTGCTCAAGCGTACGCAGGCGCGGCGAGCATGGCAAGGGTGTGAACCCGCGCATGTCGAACCCCGAGGCGTGCGCCTAGACTCACTCGCATGGAATGGTTGCTGCAAATGGTCGACGATTTCGACGATGCCATCGCCGCCCTCGGGCTGGTCGCCGTTGGGCTCGCCGCGGACATCGGTTTGCAGTGGCCCGACTCTCGTGCCGCGATTGCGGCCCGCACGGCCCGCACGCCTCCCGTCCGCGAGGACCGAGTCGGCTGAATCCTTTATGATGACGCCATGTCATCGCCATCCCGTGCTTTTGAAATCGGCGTCGCCGCCGCCATCGCCCTCGGCGCATTCGCTTTGCTCGCTGCATGCAGCCCCAAGACGGCCGCGCCGCCGCCGGACGCCGGCGTGAGCTCGCTGCAATCCGTCGAGCTCAAGCCCGGGACGGGCGAGGGCATCGCGGCCGGGAAAATCGCGGTCGTTCAATACACGGGGTGGCTGTACGAGGCCGCTGCGCCGGACCAAAAGGGCAGACAGTTCGATAGTTCGCGCACCACCGGTCAGCCGTTTCGCTTCCCGCTCGGCACCGGCCAGGTGATCAAGGGCTGGGACCAGGGTGTCTTGGGGATGAAGGTGGGTGGGAGCCGGCGGCTGGTGATTCCGCCGGAGCTCGCCTATGGCGACAGCGGCGCCGGCGGCGTCATTCCACCGGGCGCTACATTGATTTTCGACATCGACCTGGTTGCCATCGAGTGACCGCATCTCGGGAGTGACCGCTTCTCGAACTCACCGCGATGTGAGTGAACGCTACGCAATGTGGCGGCCGCCGAGTCCGCTCCGCTTCCGATCGGAGCGGCTGAGCCGCCTCAGCCGCCCGACGCGGTAGCCCGATCAGTTGACGAACTCTTTGAGCGTCTTGAGCGCCGCGATGCGCACCTTCTTGCTCGCGGGTTTCGCTTTGAACATCATCTTCTCGCCGTTGAAAGGATTGACTCCCTCGCGCGCCTTCGTGGCCGGCTTCTTGACGACTTTCATCTTCAGAAGTCCGGGCAACGTGAACAACCCGTGGCTGCGAAGACTCTTCTTGATCGAGGCGGAAAGCGAGTCAAACACGGCTCCGACCTGCTTCTTGGAGAGCTCTGTTTCCTTCGAAATGGTAGCGAGAATTTCAGACTTGGTCGGTGCTGCATTCTTTTTCGCCATATAAATCTCCTGCTATGTTTTTGCGAGAGCGGGCAGCCATTGCCCGCAAATTTTAACTCGGCGCCGAAAATAACATAGAAGAAAGCCGATGTTTAGCGCATTCTGGAAAAAAGATTTTCCCGCAGCGTGCGCGTTACGCTGGATTTTCAGGCTTCCGCGCCCATGTGCCGGCGGTGTCGCAAGTGGCTGGCTGCTCGTTCACAGCGAATTCAGTCACGTAGGAGCCGATGTTCAACGGAGCAGCACTAACAGAGCGCCGATCGCGATCGACACCCAGAGCACGGAGAAATCTATCTTGCCGATCGGCGGAATGATTTTGCGCACGGGCTTCAAGACCGGCTCGCAGAGCTGCGACAGCAGACGGACACCGGGTGCGTATCCGCCCGGCGACACGAAACTCGTAAGCCAGTAGAGCAGCAGCGCAAACAAGTAAACGCGCAGCACGAGATCCGCCAGATCGACGAGGGTCATGCGCAGGAATTGAAGCCAGTCGCCGACGCCTTCTCCGGCCAGAACGAATGCGGCCAGGGTACGGATCGACGCGACCGCGAGCACCGCCACCACCGTCGCGGTGTCGATCTTGCCGATGGGCGGCAACACCTTGCGCAGCGGCAGGATCAGCCAATTCGTGACGCGCACGATCGCATCGGCCATCGGATCGCGAAAATCGGCCCGCACCAGTTGAAACAGCAGCCGCAGCAGGAAGGCCAGGGTCAGCAGCCAGAGCAGCGTATCGACGACATACCTGATCGCGTCCATCTAGGCCGGCCCCTCGCCACCATACTCGGCCGCCAGTTCCGCCGAGCGGCGCTCGGCAGCCGCGACCGCGTGGGCGACGATGGCGCGCAGGCCCGCCGCATCGAGGACGTCGAGCGCCGCCGCGGTGGTCCCGCCCTTGGAGGTGACCTGTTCGCGCAGTGCGGCGAGCGACTGCGGCGAATGCCGGGCCATCTGTGCGGCACCGAACGCAGTCTCCAGGGTAAGCTGGTGGGCGACATCGCGGTGCAGCCCTCGTTCGTGCGCGGCCGCCTCGAGCGCCTCCATGAACAGGAAAAAGTACGCAGGTCCGCTGCCCGACAGTGCGGTCACGGTATCCATCTGCGACTCGTGCTCCACCCACACGGTGGCGCTGACGGCGGCCATGATCGTCTCGGCGAGGGCGCGGTTGGCCGCGCCGACGCCGGCCGGGGCGAACAGCCCGGTGGCGCCGAATCCGTTGAGTGCCGGCCGATTCGGCATGGCGCGCACCAGCGGAATCTGCGGCCCCAACCAGCGTACGAGCGCGGCGTGCGGAATGCCGGCCGCGACCGAGATCAGAAGCGGCGGGCCGGACAAGGATGGCGCAAGCCCGGTCGCCACGGCGCGCATGTGCTGCGGTTTGACCGCGAGGATGACGACTTCGGCACCGCGCGCTGCGCCGGCATTGTCGTCGGCCGCCTCGATGCCGTAATCGCCGACCAGGCGCCGCAGCTGATCCGCGCTGGGATCCGCAACCGCGATGCGCGAGGCCGGCAGGCCGCGCTTCGTCAGACCCCCGATCAACGCCGCCGCCATGTTGCCCCCGCCGATGAACGCGAGCCGGCGAATGTTGTTCATGGCCACCCCTGTGTGTTTCTGGTCCGCATCCGCTACCTGCTGCCGAATAGTGCCGTGCCGATGCGAACCACGGTCGCACCCTCGGCAATCGCGGACTCGAAGTCTCCGCTCATGCCCATCGATAGTGTATCGAGCTTGTGACCGGCCGCGTTCAGCTCCTCGAGCAAAACGCGCAGCCGCGCGAACAGACCGCGCTGTGGCGCGCTCGCGGGCGGTGGCACGCACATCAAGCCACGCAGCCGCACGCGCGGCAGTTCTGCGACCGCGGCCGCGAGCTGCGGGACCGCTGCCTCAGGGGCGCCGCTCTTGTTCGGTTCAGGTACCAGCTCGACCTGGATGCAGAGGTTCAAGGGGGCTGCGTGAAAAGGCCGCTGATCCGACAGGCGCCGGGCAACGGCGAAGCGGTCGATGCTGTGCACCCAGTCGAACCGCTCGGCGATGGCGCGAGTCTTGTTCGATTGGACGTTGCCGATGAAGTGCCAGCGCAGCGCAAGGTCGGCCAGCAGGTCCATTTTGCCCAACGCCTCCTGCAGGTAGTTTTCACCGAAATCCGTGACGCCTGCCGTGGCGGCTCGGCGCACCACTTCGGCAGTCTGTGTCTTGGTGACGGCGACCAACGTGACCGTGGCAGGGTCTCTGCCGGCGGCCTCCGCCGCCCGACTTATCCGAGACCGGACGTGGTTCACACAAAGCGTCGAATTCTGCGGATCAATTAACATATTGGGTGGCGACACCCTCTTATATACTGCTGGCGGTAGACGGCCGAACTAGGAGCCTTGAATGGCGGTTGATATCGCGCAGCTTCTTGCCTTTGCGGTAAAGAACAATGCGTCGGATTTGCATCTGTCGGCGGGAGTGCCGCCCATGATTCGCGTCGACGGCGACATGAAGCGCGTCAACATGCCGGCACTGGTGCACAAGGAAGTGCACAGCATGGTGTACGACATCATGAACGACAAGCAGCGCAAGGCATTCGAAGAGTTCTTCGAAACCGATTTCTCGTTCGAAATCCCCAAACTGGCGCGCTTCCGTGTCAATGCCTTCAACCAGAATCGCGGCGCCGGGGCCGTGTTTCGCAACATTCCATCCGCCATCCTGACGCTCGACGAGTTGAACGCGCCCAAGACTTTCAAAGATCTGTGCATGCTCCCCCGCGGCCTGGTGCTGGTCACCGGTCCGACCGGTTCGGGCAAATCGACGACTCTCGCCGGCATGGTCAATCATTGCAATGACAACCGTCCCGACCACATTATCACGATCGAAGACCCCATAGAGTTCGTGCACGAGAGCAAGCGCTGCCTGGTCAACCAGCGCGAAGTGCACCGCGACACGCTGGGGTTCAGCGAAGCGTTGCGCTCGGCGTTGCGTGAAGACCCGGACGTGATCCTGGTGGGCGAAATGCGCGACCTCGAGACCATCCGCCTGGCGTTGACCGCGGCGGAAACCGGGCATCTGGTGTTCGGCACCCTGCACACGAGTTCCGCGGCCAAGACCATCGACCGTATCGTCGACGTGTTCCCGGCGGCGGAAAAGGACATGGTCCGGGCGATGATGTCCGAGAGTCTGCGGGCGGTGGTTTCCCAGACCCTGATGAAACGCATCGGCGGCGGCCGTATTGCGGCGCACGAAATCATGATCGGCACACCCGCCATACGAAACTTGATTCGTGAGGGCAAAATTGCGCAAATGTACTCGGCGATCCAGACGGGTCAAGGTCAGGGCATGCAAACCCTGGACCAATGCCTGCAGGAATTGGTGCAAAAGGGCGTCGTGAGCCGCGAAGAGGCCAAGTACAAGGCGCAAAACAAGGACAGCATTTAATGGAACGTGAGCAAGCAATACGCCTGATGCAAGACCTGCTCCGGCGCATGGTCGAGAAGAAGGGCTCCGACTTGTTCATCACAGCCGGTTTTCCGCCCGCGATCAAGGTGGACGGCGAGATCCGCCCGCAGTCGGACCGGTCTTTGAGCGCGGAGCAGAGTTCGGGTCTGGTGCGCGCCATCATGAACGATCGGCAAACCAAGGAGTTCGACTCCACCAAGGAATGCAATTTCGCCATCGCGCCGCCCGGGATCGGCCGCTTCCGCGTCAGCGCCTTCGTTCAGCAGGGCTTCATCGGGGCGGTGCTGCGCACCATCAACGCCAAGATTCCGACCTTCGAGGAACTCGAACTGCCGCTCATCCTGAGAGAGGTGGTGCTCTCGAAGCGCGGCTTCGTGATCCTGGTGGGGGGGACGGGATCCGGCAAATCCACCTCGCTCGCGGCGATGGTCGGCTATCGCAACGAGAAGACCCGCGGCCACATCGTCACGATCGAGGATCCGGTGGAGTACGTGCACGCCCACAAGGGATGCGTGGTCACGCACCGCGAAGTCGGCGTCGACTGCGAAAGCTGGCATCTCGCGCTCAAGAACACCCTGCGCCAGGCGCCCGACGTCATCCTGATCGGCGAGATTCGCGATCGAGAGACCATGGAGTACGGCATTCAATTTGCCGAGACCGGGCACCTGGTGCTCGCCACGCTGCACGCCAACAGCTCGAACCAGGCGATCGACCGCATCATCAATTTCTTCCCCGAAGAGCGCCGCGAACAGCTGCTGATGGATTTGTCGCTGAACATTCGCGCGCTCATCTCGCAGCGCCTGATCCCCCGCGAAGCGGGCAGCGGGCGCATCGCGGCCATGGAGATCATGCTGAACTCGCCGCTGATCTCGGATTTGATCTTCAAGGGCGAGGTGGCGAAGATCAAGGATGTGATGGCGCGCTCCAACCGTCTGGGGATGAAGACCTTCGATCAGGCGCTGTTCGAGCTGTACGAGGCGGGATTGATCTCCTACGAAGACGCGTTGCGTAATGCGGATTCGAAGAACGAACTGCGTTTGCGGGTCAAGCTCGAGAGCAAGCGGGAGACCAAGAACACGGAAGAGGGCGGTCAGGCGCTGCAGATCGTCGAGGAAGAAGAAGGCCAGGTTTTCTAAGATGTCCGTACCCGCCGATACCACGGCGCTGCTGATGAACACCAAGCCGCTGTTCAAACTCATGGTCGAACGCAAGGCGTCGGACCTGTTTTTCACGTGCAACGCGCCCGTCAAGATCAAGATCGAGGGCAAGATTTTCCCGGTCAACAAGCAGGTCTTGAGCCCCGAGACCGTGCGCCAGGCGGCCCTCGGCCTCATGACGCAGGAGCAGATCGAGCATTTCAACGAGGAGCTGGAAATCGATTTCGCGATATCCGAATCCGGGCTCGGGCGCTTCCGCGTCAACGTGTTCTATCAGCGCGGCTATCCCGCGATGGTGCTGCGCTACATCACCGCCGAAATGCCGAGGCTCGAGGATCTCGGCATGCCCGAGGTGTTCAAGGAACTCGTGATGCTGAAGCGCGGCATGATTCTCATGGTGGGTGCGGCGGGCGCCGGCAAATCGACGACGCTGGCCGCCATGATCAACTACCGCAACGAGACCTGCTCGGATCACATTCTGACCATCGAGGATCCGATTGAGTTCTTGCATAGCAACAAGAAATCCATCATCAACCAGCGCGAGGTGGGGTTGGACACCAAGTCCTTCGCGCGCGCGCTGCGCAGCGCCGTCCGCGCGGCGCCGGATGTGATTCTGGTCGGCGAGATTCGCGACCGCGAAACCATGGAAGCCGCCATCGCGCTCGCCGGCACCGGACATCTGTGCATCGCCACCCTGCACGCCAACAATTGCGCCGAAACGCTCGATCGGGTCATCAACATGTTTCCGCGCGATCAGCACAATCAGGTGTTCCTCGATCTTTCGCAGTATCTGCGCGCCATCCTCTCGCAGCGTCTGGTCACCGCGAAGACCGGCTCCCGGGTGGCGGCGACCGAGGTGATGATGAACACCCCGTACATGTCGGAACTCATCAAGAAGGGCGATGTGATCGGCGTCAAGGAGGCGATCCGCACCGGCACCGAGCGCGGCATGCTTAGTTTCGACAGTTCGCTCTACAATCTGGTGCGCGAGGGGCGGATCGAACTCGAGGAAGCGCTGTCGATGGCGGATTCGCGCACCAACCTCGAGGCCAAGATCAACTTCGGCTGAGCGAGGATCTCGCAGCGCTCCAGGTTGCGCTCGAACTCGCGGCTGCAGACATCCCAGCCGGATTTCAGGGCCTGCGCACGGCAGGCCGAAGGGTCGATATCGAGCGCGCGCCGCGCCGCCGCCGCCAGATCCTGGTCGAGCGCGCCGCTGACACCGTCTTCGACGACATCGATCGGGCCGCTCACGGGATACGCGGCGACCGGCACGCCGCAAGCCATGGCCTCCAGATTCACCAGTCCGAAGGTATCGGTACGGCTGGGAAACACCATGACGTCGGCCGCCGCCAGATGCGCCGCGAGATCCGCGCCGAAGCGGTAGCCTAGGAATCTCGCTTCCGGGTGGCGCTTCTCGAGCCGCGCCCGTTCCGGACCATCGCCGATGACGATCTTGCTGCCGCTCCAGTCCATGGCGAGGAATGCAGCGATGTTCTTCTCCACCGCGACGCGTCCGACATAGGCCGCGACCGGGCGCGGCAGCCGCAGAAACTCCTTGTCCCCGGGTCTGAAGAGATCGGTATCGACGCCGCGCCGCCAGACCGCGAGATTTGCGAAGCCATGGGCGGCGAGGTCGGCGCGCACCGAGGCGGTGCTCACCATGCAACGTTCCGCGGCGCGGTGAAACCAGCGCAGAACGGCATAGGAGACTTTGAGGGGCACCGGCCATCGCGCCCGCAGGTATTGCGGAAACTGGGTGTGATACGAGGTGGTGAATCGCATGCCGCGGGCGATGCAAAAGCGCCGCGCACACAGCCCCAGCGGCCCTTCGGTGGCGATGTGCAGAGCCTGCGGCGCGAACTGCAGAATGCTCCGTTTGACCTGTCCATAAGGCAGCAGCGACAAGCGGATTTCCGGGTACGTGGGACAGGGCACGCTGTGAAAATCCGCCGGCGTGATCAGCCTCACCTCGTGGCCGAAACGGCCCAGCCACGCCGCGGTTTGCGCCAGCGTGCTCACCACGCCGTTCGTCTGAGGAAACCACGCGTCGGTCACGATCATGATTCTCATCGATCAACAATGGCATCGCCGGATGACGAAACGATGAAGGCGCGCGGCGACAGTCTTGCAGCGACGACAAGCCAACGGCCTGCGCTCGCTGTCGCGGCGCTCAACACCGGGGCGCCCACGCCGATGGCCGATGCGGCCGTGTCATCGGGCGGCAACGAAAGTCCCATGTGCCGCCGTCGGCCGTGTCATCGGGCGGCAACGAAAGTCCCATGTGCCGCCGTCGGCCGTGTCATCGGGATGTAACGAAATTCCTATATTTGCTTCATGGCCGTTGTCATTCATGAGGGACCACCATGCGAAGCTTCCTGGCCGAACTGCGTACTCAGCGTTGGGACGATCATCGCTACTACCATCACAGCCGGATCAATCAGTCGCTGCATCTGCTGAGCGCCATCAGCTTCATCGCGGCCTACGTGACTGCGTTCGCGGATCCCGCAAAATCGGCTCTGATCGGCTGGCTGGTGTCCATGGTGAGCCGCCAATCCGGACACTTCTTTTTCGAGCCCAAGGGCTACGACGCGGTCAATCGCGCGACCCACGAGCACAAGGAAAGGATCAAGGTGGGCTATAACCTGCGCCGCAAGGTGATACTGCACGCCGTATGGGCGCTGTCACCGGTGCTCCTGTGGCTGGATCCAACCTGCTTCGGCTTGTTCAAGCCGCAGCCCGGCGCCGGCGATTTCGTGCGCCGCGTGGGCGAGATCTGGCTCATCGTCGGCATCGGCGCACTGCTGTTCCGCACGGTGCAGCTGTTCTTCTTGAAGGGCGTGCAAACCGGACTGGTGTGGCTCACCAAGATCCTCACCGACCCGTTCACCGACCTTGCGGCCTATTACAAGGCGCCGATTTACTTGATGCGCGGCGAACTCATCGATCCGATGGGCGAGGTGGCCGTGCGCAGCGCTGCGGCCCATCGCGCCTGAAGCATCTCCTTGAGCACGCGGCGCTTGATCTTGCGGTTGGTGAGCTCGGGCGTGGACCACCACCAGCCGTCGTTTTGCATGGCGCCGGCCGCCGACACGATGCGGTCGGCGACCGCTTCGAAATCGGCGTCGGTGTAGTCGAGGCTGAAGATCAGCCGTCCGGTGCCCACCCAGCTCAGGGAAATGCCGGCGGCGCGCAGGTAATATTGCAGCATCCAGTTATAACGCGACGGCACCGTGTAATAGAGGGTCCAGATCGAGGACAGGTTGGCGACGCGCACCGGCAGTTGCGCATCGCGCAGGCGATCGTTGAGCGCGCGTGCGCGGCGGCTCCACACGCCGTCGAGGTCGCGATACAGGGCCCGAACCGCCTCGGTATCGAATCGCCTGAGGAATTCGTACATCGCGCCCATCACGTATGGGTGCGCGTTGAACGTGCCGCGGGCGAAGCAGATGTCGGCGGGCCGCTGCTCGCGGAAACGGCGCATGTACCGGCGGCGGCCGCACAGCACGCCGACCGGCAGTCCGCCCGCGACGGTCTTGCCGTACGTCACCATGTCGGCGCGCACGCCGAAGTATTCCTGGGCGCCGCCCGGCGCGAGCCGGAATCCGACGAACACTTCGTCGAAGATCAACACGATGTCCCGCGCGCTGCACACCTCGCGCAGCCGGCGCAGCCAGGCGCCGTAGGCCTCCCGATCGAAGTGCGCGCTGCGGCCGCTGTCGATCAGCGTCGAGTCGCCGGGGGCGCTGACGTTCGGATGCAGCGCCTGCAGCGGATTGACCAGCACGCAGGCGATGTCGCGCCGCCGGCGCAGCACCGTGAGCGCCGCCTCATCCATGTCCTTCAACGTGTAGGTCTCGCGGGCCGCCAGCGGATTGCCCACACCCGGCTGCACATCGCCCCACCAGCCATGGTAGGCGCCGCAGAAGCGTACCAGGTGGCTGCGGCGGGTGTGGTAGCGCGCCAGACGTACCGCCTGCATGACGGCTTCGGTGCCCGACATGTGGAAGGAGATCTCGTCGAGTCCGGAAATCTGCAGCAGCCGCTTGACGTTGTAGGCGGTCACCGGATGGTAAGGGCCCAGCACCGGCCCCAGGCCTCGAACCCGCTCGGCACCCTGTTCGATGCACTCCTTGTAGAAGTCGTAGCCGAACACATTGACGCCGTAGGAACCGGTCAGGTCGTAGAAGCGGTTGCCGTCGAGGTCGGTGACCGTGACCCCGGAGGCGCTCTCGACGAACGAGCCCGCCTTGAAGTGCCGGCGCACCATGCCGCTGAATTGGAAGGGAACGCGGTAGCGGGAGGTGAACTGCAGATCGGAGATTGCCGGGGATACTTCCGCAGTCAGCTGCGCGGTCTTGCCGAAGCGCTCGGCGAACACCGCGGCCAGGCGCATGAAGCCCGTGCGCCGCGCGGCGGCGACGGCGTCGGGCGCCGCGTCGGCGCGGAAGAATTGCGACTCGCCATATTCGTAAAACGGCACCAGCGCGGCGACGCGGCGCGCCATGCGCGAATGACCGGTGAGCGACCGGTGCTTGGCGCGCGACAGCTGCAATCGCAGCCGCAGCTGCCGCAGCAGATAGAGACCCGCCAAGCCGCCCGCCACGTAAAGAATGATGGTGTTGATCGCCGTATCCTCGCCTGTCCGTCCTGGCAGCCTGGCGGAGTCATTGCGATCCGCTGCGGCTGGCGGGACACCGCTCCATATCGATGCGACTGCGGGTTGCATAGTCGCACTACGCGCCCGGCATTCACGCCGATCCGGCCTCGACCTTCCCGCGATGTCCCTGAGTCCGACAGGCTGCAGGGCGCACTGTATTGCAGACGAATGACATTCCTATGAATGCCAAGTCCCTGATCGCGCGCCTGGTACAGCAGGAGGACGTCAATTTTCTGCTCACCAACCGCATTCCGCGCAGGCTCCTCACGCTGTTCATGGGTTGGCTGAGCCGGATCGAGCGCCCGTGGGTCGCGAGACCCGGAATCGCGCTGTGGCGGCTGTTTTCGGATCTCGACCTGAGCGACGCCAAACAGACCCGCTTCGCGAGCATCCACCACTGCTTCACGCGCGAGCTCAAGGACGGCGCGCGTCCCATCGATCCGGACCCCGCTTGCTGCGTCAGCCCCTGCGACGCGCTGGTGGGCGCCTGCGGAACGGTGGCGCCGGGCTGCGTGCTGCAGGCCAAGGGCCGACCGTATCCACTGCTCGATCTCCTGGGCGATGCGCAACTGGTGCGCTATTACCAGGGCGGACGCTATGCGACGCTGCGCTTGACGTCCGGCATGTATCACCGCTTTCATGCGCCCGCCGATTGCCGGGTGGAGCAAGTCAACTATATTTCGGGCGATACCTGGAACGTCAACCCGATCGCATTGCGGCGCGTCGAGAATCTGTTCTGTAAGAATGAACGAGCGGTGATTCGCTGCCGGCTGCCGGACGGCGTCGTGATGACTCTCGTGCCGGTGGCGGCGATTCTGGTCGCGAGCATACGGCTGCGCTTTCTGGATGTTCTTTTGCATCTGCGCTATCGCGGGCCCAATGTCATTGCCTGCGATGCGCTCCTGCGCCGCGGCGAGGAAATGGGCTGGTTCGAGCACGGCTCGACCATCATCGTGTTCGCGCCGCCGGGCGCCCGGCTCTGCGAGTCGGTACGCGAAGGCAACCGTATAAAGATGGGTCAACGTTTGCTGCAGATAGACACGACCGCAGGGTGACGGCCCGGCGACGACCGAGCTAAAAGCTACAAGGGCCGGCGATGCCGGGTGAGCGTCGCTGCGATCGACGCCAGCACCGCCATGCGCACCGCGACGCCGTTGTTGACCTGCTCGCGGATCACCGAGCGCGGCCCGTCCGCCACGTCCGAGGCGATTTCCACGCCGCGGTTCATGGGCCCCGGGTGCATGACCAGCACTCCGGCCGCGGCCAGCTTCAAGCGCCGCGCATCCAGGCCGAAATCCCGGAAGTAGGCGGCATCGTCGAGCGACGCGCTCTGCGCCATGCGTTCCTTCTGGATGCGCAACATCATCACGACATCGGCCCCGGCAATGCCATCCTCGATGCGCGTGAAGCGCTGCGCGCCGCGAAATTCGCTTTCCGGCGGCAGCAGCGCCGGCGGCGCCACCACCCGGATATCGGTGGTGCCGAGAGTGGTGAGCGCCTGATGGACCGACCGGGCGACGCGGGAATGCTTGATATCGCCGACGATCGCGACCTTGAGGCCGGCAAAGCGGCGTTTGTGGCTGCGTATCGTCAACACGTCGAGCAAGCCTTGAGTCGGATGCGAAACGTGGGCCTCGCCGGCACTGATCACCGATACGTGGGGTGCCACGTGGTCGATCAGAAATTCCGGCATCCCGGCCTCCGAGTCGCGGATCACGAATACATCCGTGTTCATGGCTTCGAGCGTGAAGATCGTGTCGAGCAAGCTCTCGCCCTTGGCGCGCGAGCTGGAGTGCAGATCCAGGTTGATCACCTGGGCGCCGAGCCTGCGGCTCGCCAGATCGAAGGAGGCGCGGGTGCGGGTGCTCGGTTCAAAAAAAAGATTGGCGAGGGTGACACCGGCCATCTCCCGTCCCTCATAGGCGGGCTGCCCCGGCAGGCGGCGGTAGTTTTCAGCGCGGTCGAGAATACCCGTCAGGGTATCGCGGGTCAGGCCATCGAGCGTGATGAGGTGGCGCAGGCCGCCGGCGCCGTCTTGTTGGGAACGCATTCACCCCTCATATGCTTCGCTGAACCAACGTTCCAAGATGATGCCGGCCGCCGCCGAATCGACGTCGGCCTTGACGACGCGCCGCTTTCGCGCACCGGACTCGCGCTGCGATTTGAGGCGCGCTTCGGCCTCCCTCGACGAGTAGCGCTCGTCGACCAGCACCACCTGCAAGGCGTAACGCCGCTCTACCTCGTCCGCGAAACCGCGCACACGGGCGGTCATCGAGCTCTCGGATCCGTCGACATTATACGGCAGTCCGATCACGATCAGGGCCGGTTGCCAGTCACGCACCACTGCGGCGACCGCCTCCCAGTGCGGGCCGTCGGTGCCGTTGGAGACGGCGGCGAGCGGCGCCGCCGTGCGGCTCACGGTGTCGCCGCAGGCGACGCCGATGCGCCGCAACCCAAAATCGAAAGCGACCACCACCCGTGGCGGCCCCCCGGCGCAGCTAGTCTGCATTAGTCATGAAGCGCTACAAGCATGTTACGGTGCGCAGCGCAATGGATTTACGGCGGCCCGGGACATCCCCTCCCAATCCCGGCTCCGGCGCTGAATATGGTGTAAACGGCGGGCTAGGCTAGGCATTACCGCCGATCGGGCTGATGCGCGACAACTCCACTCCCAGCAGACGGCCGGCCGCCTGCCATCGTGATTCGAACGGCAGAGTAAAAATCAAGCCGGGATCCACCGGTGCGCTCAGCCAGGCATTCGCGCGGATCTCATCCTCCAGCTGGCCGCCGTCCCACCCCGCGTAACCCAGTGCGACCACGGCTTCGCGCGGCCCCTCGCCGCGCGCCATGGCGGCCAGGATATCGCGCGACGTCGTCACGTGGATGTCGTCGGAGACCTTGAGCGTCGAATCCCACTCTCCGCCCGCGCGGTGCACGACGAAGCCGCGGTCGGTCTGCATGGGGCCGCCGCGCAGCACCCGCCGCTCGCGCAGCGGTCCGCTGCCGATTTCAATCTCCAGCTGCCGGAAGATCTCGCCCATTCGCATCGGCAACGGTTTGTTGAGGATGAGTCCGAGCGCCCCGCGCGGGCTGTGGTCGCATATCAGAGCCACGGTTTGCGAAAAATTGGGATCGCCCATCATGGGCATGGCGATCAGCAGCTGGTTGGTGAGATACCCCGGCGCGCTAATGGGTGGGCTCCGAATAGAAGACGCCCCCACCCTGGGCGGCCCCGCCCAGGAACTGCCATTCATACGCGATCCGGATTTCGTCGTGATTGGCCGCGAGGTCGCCGGGAAACGGATCGAACGGCGCCGCGAGTTTCAGGATCCGCATCGCGGCTTCGTCGATTTCGGCATGCCCGCTGCTGCGTCGAACCGTGGTTGCCAACAGCGTCCCGTCGGCGCCGATGGTGACCTCGATGACCGGCGTTCCCGAGAGATTGCGGCGCCGGGCCACGTCGGGGAAATTCATGGTCCCGACGCGCTCGACCTTGAGGCGCCAGTTGTCCAGGTATACGGCCACATCGGACTCGCGCGTATCGGCCGCAATCCACAACTGGTTCATGACTTCACCGCGCAACCGCAGCTCCACTCCGTCGTCATTGGCGGTGATCGCGAGATCCGGCCGCTTCTCCAGCAACAGCGGTAGCTGCGATGACTCCTTGGCCGCCGTGGAGGAGGCAAAGTACAGGATCCTCGTCGAGGGCCTCAGCGTGGCGACACTCTGCTCGTCGCCGGAGTCGGTGCCCGCGGCCCGGGCGGCCAGGCCGTCGCCATTGGGTATTCCGGGACGTTCTGCCGGCATCAGCGAGGATTTGGGGATCGCGGTGCGTTCCTGCTTCAGCGTGTTGCCGGATCCTTTCTGGCTGCGTTCGGACAAATAGTGTGCCTTGGGGTTCTCGTGAGCCGAGGCCTGGTCGTTGACCAGAACCACTTCCAGGGGTGCGGCCTCGTCCGCGCCGGCCTTGCGGTCCGGCGAACTGAAGGTCACGCCCAAGATTACCAGCGCGTGCAGCAGCGCCGCCAGAAAACACGTGGTCAGCATGCGATCGCTCGCCGGCGGCAGCCCGGCCGACACCATCTCCCCGGCTTCGTACATTTCCGCGCTCACGCCGCGTCCAGGGTGGCGTGGATCGCGTCCACCAGCATCGCGCCGATGTCGATGCCGTGTTTCTTGTTGAGTTCGCGGATGCCGGTCGGGCTGGTGACGTTGATCTCGGTGACGTAGTCGCCGATCACGTCCAGACCGACGAACAGCATTCCGGCGGCCTTCAGCTTGGGTCCGATCTGTGCGCACAGCCAGCGGTCGCGCTCATTGAGCGGCCGGCTCTCGGCGCGCGCGCCGGCGGCGAGGTTGCCGCGGTTGTCCTCGGGCGCCGGTATGCGCTTGAGCGCGAAGGGCACCGGCTCTCCGTCCACGAGAATCACCCGGCAGTCGCCCGCGGTCACGATCTCCGGCAGGTACTTCTGGACGATGGCGTACCGCGTGCCGTAACCGGTCAGGGATTCGAACACCACGTTGCGGTTCTTATCGCCCTGCTCCAGCACGAAGATGGACTTGCCGCCCATGCCATCCAACGGCTTGCACACGGCCTTGCCGTGTTCGCGGAGGAATTCGCCCATGTCGTGCATGTCGCGGGTGATCAGGGTCGGCGCGCAGCATTCGGGAAACCAGGCGGTGTAGACCTTCTCGTTCATGTTCCGCAAACCCTGCGGCCGGTTGCACACCAGCGCACCCTGGATCGCGGCGCGCTCGAGAATGTACGTGGTGTAGACATATTCCATGTCGAACGGCGGATCCTTGCGCATCAGGATCACGTCGAACTCCCCGAGCTTGGCGCTGTGCGAGGCGCCCCGCTCAAACCAGCGCGCCGCGTCGTCGAACACGCGCAGCGGCGCGAGGCGCCCCCAGGCAATGCCGTCGCGCAGCCACAAATCCTTTTGCTCGGCGTAAAACACCTGCCAACCGCGTGCCTGGGCCGCCAGCAGTATCGCCAAGGTGCTGTCCTTGGCAGGTTTTATGGTTTCTATGGGGTCCATGACCACGACCAGGCGCACTTGGGAAGACATGTCCTTATCCTTCAAGGAGCAGCAAATGACATCGCGGCAGCCAGTCTAGCGCATGCGGCCTCTGGGTCCGGGCACTTGCTGGCGCTTGCTTGCTTGCGCCTCCGGCGACTTGAGAAAACTGTGAACTACTCCACCTTAAGCGGGGTCAGCTTACTGCGAATCTGCGCCCCGTAACGTGGCTTGGGCGGGCTGGATATGTTAAAACCCTACGAGAATCCAGCACCTACGCGCGACACCCGCAGTTTTCCAAGGTCGGTTTTCAGGAGAGCATGATCAGCAACGGCAAGCCGAAACTCACGGGACTGAAAGTTCTGGTGATCGACGACAGCAAGACCATCCGCCGGACTGCCGAGACGCTTTTGACCAAGGAGGGTTGCGAGGTGTTCACCGCGGTCGATGGGTTCGATGCGCTCTCCAAGATCGCCGATCATCAGCCGGACATCGTTTTTGTGGATATCATGATGCCGCGCCTGGACGGCTATCAGACTTGTTCGCTGATCAAGCACAACAAGGTGTTCAGACAGATCCCCGTCATCATGTTGTCGAGCAAGGACGGATTATTCGATCGGGCACGCGGCCGCATCGTCGGATCTGAGCACTATCTGACCAAGCCGTTCACCAAAGACGAGCTGCTCGGCGCGATCGAAGCTCACGTCGGCAAATGACGGAGACACGGCAATGGCACTGATACTCATCGTCGACGACTCGCCCACCGAGGTGTTCGTCATGCAGAAGGCGCTCGAGAAGCATGGCTTCAAGACCGCCGCCGCCGAGAACGGCGAGGAGGGAATCCGCAAGGCCAAGGCCATGAAGCCGGATCTCATCTTCATGGACATCGTCATGCCGGGCGTCAACGGCTATCAGGCGACGCGGATGCTCAACCGGGATCCTGAAACGAGTTTGATTCCGATCATCATGGTCACGACGAAGGGCCAGGAAACCGATCGGGTGTGGGGCCTGCGCCAGGGCGCGGTGGATTATCTGGTCAAGCCTGTGTCCGCACAGGCACTGGTCGAGAAAGCCCAGGCCGCGCTGGCCGTATGACGAGCACGACGAGCGGGACCCCGGTGAGCTTGCGGAGCTTGCGCGACCGTCCGTTCGAATTGCTGAAGGAACTCGAGAAACGCAGCCGTGCAGTCACGGCGGGCAACGTACCGGAAGCCGCGGCCGGACGGGAGTGGGTCGGGGTGGCATTCCGGATGGGGGGCGAAACCTTTTTGGTCGCGCGCGAGGAAACCCGCGAGGTGTTGGGCTATCCTGCCGTGGTGACGCGAATTCCCGGCGCGAAAATCTGGGTGAAGGGGCTGGCCAATGTCCGCGGACAACTCCTGCCCATGCTGGACCTGCGGCAGTTCCTCGGCAGCGGAGCGACGACCGCCGCCCGCAACACCCGGGTGGTGGTGGTCAACCACCGGGAGATTCCGGCGGGGCTGATGGTGGACGAGGTACTGGGTTTCCGGCGGTTCGCCGAATCGGAGTTCAGTCCCGAGGCTCCGCCGACGGTGATCCGCTGCGACAGCTATCTCGCCGGCGCCTTCCGGCGCGGGGGCGAGGTCTGGCCGGTCTTGAGTTTGAAGAGTTTGATGGAGAGCCCGAGTTTCCTGCAGGCCGCCAGCTGATTCCGGTGGAGCCCTGGTATGAAACACGGTCGTCACGGCAATGCATTTAACGACTTTCAAACAAGCGCTGCATCGATCGGGGTCGGCGACGGGCCGATGGAAAACTTAGGATGACGACGCAGAAAGAAACGGGTTTTGGGGCGAATCTGCCGCCGCTGCTGGCGGCGCTCGTCGTGATTTGCCTGATCGGCGCGGCCGCGCTAACCATGCTCTCCAGCCGCAGCGGCGGCCCGGGCACCGCGTCCGCCGAGCTGTCCCTGGTACTGCAGCGGATTCCCTTTGAGGCGGAAAACGCCCTGCGCGGCGAACCGAGCGCCTTCGATGCGCTCACCCGCAGCGTTGCCCAGCTGAAGACCTTGCGCGGCACCCTGCCGGGCGGGGAGGCTGCCCGCGGCGACTGGGACAAGCTCAACGAGGGGGTCGGCCGCATCGCCGATGCGCGCGCCGCTGTCGAGGCGATTCAGACATCGAATCGGGAGGCGCGGGAAATCGCGCCCAAGCTGTTGTCGGAGCTGGGCGATCTGGCAAGCGCCGTCGGCGTGCAAAAACTCGAGGGCATGAGCCGCTACCTGGAGCGCTTCGAGCTCACCGTGCAGCGCAGCCAGCAAGACTTGAACGGGCTGGCGTCCGGTGTCAGCGACGCCGCGCCCGCCGCGCAGCGGCTGGCGGACAGCCTGGAGTTTCTGAATCAGGTGGTGCGCGGCTTATCCGGCGAGGAGTCGGGGCTCACGCTGACGCGCGTCACCGGCGCGGATGCCGAGCAGCGCTTGAAGACCGTGGTCGCCCGCAACCAGCAGTACGGCAACGCCGTGCGCCGGGCAACGGGAGCCGCCGAAGCGCTGTCCAATGCGGAGATGGCGGCGCGCGCCCTGCCCGCGGTGGCCGGCGGTTTGGCGGCCGGCTTCAAGGACCCCTCCACCGCGCGCGCCGGCGCCGCCCCTGACTATGAGATCTGGGTATTGAGCCTGCTCGGGCTCGCCGCGGTGCTGCTCGGGGTCCTGGTCTTGCAGTATCGCAAGTCGATCAACGTGCGGCGCAGCAGCGAGCAGCGCGTGCGCGAGAACGAGCGCAACCAGGAGGCCATCATGCGCTTGCTCGACGAGCTGTCGAGCCTGGCGGACGGCGACCTGACGGTGCAGGCCACGGTCACCGAGGACATCACCGGCGCGATCGCCGATTCCATCAACTACGCCATCGAGGCGCTGCGCGAGCTGGTCGCCACCATCAACGACAGCGCCATTCAACTGGATGGGGCCGCCCGGCAGACCCAGGCCGCCGCCGCCAACATGGCGCGGGCCAGCAGCGCGCAGTCGCGGCAGATCAATTCCGCCAGCGAATCCATGGCCGACATGGCCGCTTCCATCGAGGAGGTGTCCGGCAATTCGGAGCGCTGTTCCGATGTCGCGCGGCATTCGGTCGACATCGCGCACAAGGGCGGCGACGCCGTGCGGCGCACCATCGACGGCATGAACGCGATCCGCGAAACCATCCAGGAGACCAGCAAGCGCATCAAACGCCTCGGCGAGAGCTCCCAGGAAATCGGCAACATCGTCGAACTGATCAACGACATCGCCGAACAGACGAACATTCTGGCGCTCAACGCCTCGATCCAGGCCTCCATGGCGGGCGAAGCGGGCCGCGGTTTCGCGGTTGTCGCGGACGAGGTGCAGCGCCTGGCGGAGCGCGCCGCCAACGCCACCAAGCAAATCGAGGTGCTGGTGCGCACCATCCAGGCCGACACCAACGAGGCCGTGGTCTCCATGGAGCGCAGCACCACGGACGTCGTGGGCGGCGCCTTGCTGGCTGAAAACGCCGGCGCGGCGCTCGAGGAAATCGAACAAGTATCGGGACAGATCGCGAGCCTCGTGCAGAACATTTCGGCGAGTGCCCGGCAGCAGGCCGTCGCCTCGGGGAATATTTCCAAGAACATGCACGTGGTGCGCGAAATATCCGCGCAGAACGCGGAAAGCTCCACGGCGACCTCCACCTCGATCGCCAAGCTCGCGGCCTTGTCGGCGCAGCTGCGCAAGTCCGTGTCCGGATTCAGGCTGCCCGACTACGGCGGCGGCACCACCACGGTGGGCGCGAGTCCGGCGCCGCGCCTGCCCGCGGCGAAGGAGCCTGCGAGCGGTGCCGCCGCCGGCAACAGCGCAAATTCAGGGAAGATTCGCAAGGCCAGCGGTTTCGGCGCCTGAGCCTTCGGCGATTCCGGCATGACCGACATCAGTTCCCAAACTCTGCACATCGTCGCCAAGGAGCTCGCGGCGACGCTGAACGACGCCCGCATATCGCTCGAAGGCTACGCGGAGCGCCCCGATCAGCGCGCGCTGCTCGAGCGATGCGCCGACCTGCTGCATTCCGCCCACGGCGCGTTGCGGCTGGTCGAGGTGTACGGCGCGGCGCTGCTCGCGGAGGAAATGGAGCACGTCACCCGCTACCTGCTGACGGCCGGCGACGATCAGAAGCGTGAAGTCGACGGTCTCGATGCGCTGATGCGGGCGATGGTGCAGTTGCCGACGTACCTCGAGCGGGTGCTGTCGGGCGGCCGCGATCTGGCCCTGGTGCTGCTGCCGCTGCTCAACGATCTGCGATCCGTGCGCGGCAGTCCGCTGCTGTCCGAGGGGACGCTGCTGCTGCTCAATCTAAAATCCGATCAACCGGCTCAGCCGCAGGCTCAGGCGCGCGGCGAACAGGCGATTGCGGTGGCGCAATGGGCGCGCCGCCTGCGGCCGCGATTTCAAATCGGACTGTTGGGGTACATCCGCGGCGAGCGCGCGGTGCAGAACCTGGAGATTTTGGCGAAGGTGGCCGAGAAGCTCGAGCAAGTGGCCACCACGCAACCGGTATTTCAATTGTGGTGGGTGGTCGGCGCCATCCTCGAAGCGCTGCGCTCCAATGGGTTGGAGGGCAGCGCCACGCTGAAGCGTCTGTTGGGTCAGGCGGACCGCCAGATCAAGGCGCTGTACGAACTCGGCGAGGCTCGCTATTGCAAGGATCCCCCCGTCGATCTGCTGAACAACCTGCTCTACTACGTGGCCCGCGCCTCGAACCCGGGCCCGCGCATCGCCGCGGTGCGCGCCTCATTCAAGCTGAGCGAGCTGCTGCCGGTCGACGATTCGATCGAGCAGGAACGCGAGAACCTGTCGGCGCCGAGCGTGAAGCTGATGCGCACGGTGGCCGCCGCCATCAAGGAGGATCTCTCCAAGGTCAAGGATGTCCTCGATATATTCGTGCGCCGCGGCGGAAGCCGCACCGACGAAATCATTCCGCAGCTGGAACTGCTGAAGAAGATCAGCGACACGCTCGGGGTCCTGGGGCTCGGCGAATTGCGCCAGCGTGTACAGGACGAGATATCGCAGCTGTCCGACATCGTCACCGACGGCAGGACGCCGCCGGAAGAGTCGTTGATCAAGGTGGCCGGAGTTTTGCTGTCGGTCGAGGACAGCCTCGACGATCAGCTGGTGCGCCTGATTCTGCCGGCGCCGGCCGACGGTGCGGCGCCCGAATTGCCGGGCGAACAGGATCTCGAATACCGGATGGTCAGCGAGGCGGTGCTGCGCGAGTGCATCGTCAATATGGCGCGCATCAAGGAGGCGGTGTCGATTGCCGTGCAGAAGTCCGGCGATTCCAACGCGCAGGGCCTCGACAATGTGCCGCAGCTGCTGCGCGGCATCACCGCCGGCTTGCTGATGCTCGGCAAGGGCCGGGCGGTGGAATTGATGGACGCCATCGGCGCGCAGGTGCGCAAGCTGATCGAGCCCGGCGCACCGCCGCCCGACGCGATCCGCCTCGAGCGCGTCGCCGACGCCATCGTCAGCATCGAGTACTACATGGAGACGCTGCAGAGCGGGCGCACCGATCCCTGGTACATGCTGGACAACGCGGAAATGTGCCTCAAGACGCTCGACAACGAGTCTGCGTCGCGCGTGCCGAATGTGAGCATCTCCGGCAGCGAGGCCGCGCGGACGGTCAAGATCGATCTGGTGTCGAAGGACGCGGTCGATAAACCTAAACGCGAGCAGACTCACCCGTTGTCCCCGCTGCCGGCGCCCGACCCGGTCGACCCGCAGTTCGTCGAGTTGTTCATCGAGGAAGCCAAGGAAGAGATCGCAACCATCCAGAACAGCTTCCCGCTGTGGGACCAGAATCCCATGGATGTCGAATCGCTGGCGGTGATGCGCCGCAGTTTCCACACCTTGAAGGGCAGCGGCCGGATGGTCGGCGCGCGTTCCATCGCCGAGTTCGGTTGGGCGGTCGAGAATCTTCTGAACCGGATCATCGACAAGACGCTGTCGCGCACGCCGGCCATGATGGCGCTGCTGCGCAGCGCCGTCGCCGCCCTGCCGCCCCTGGTGGAACAGCTCGAGACGGGAAGGGCGCACGACGTGCCGGTCGAAGCCATCATGGCGCGCGCCTTTGCGTTCGCCGACGGCCGGGAAACCGACCACGGGGCAACCACGATAATCCCGGTCGATCGCGAAGCCACTCAAGCGACCGCCGCCGGGAAAACCGCAGCGCCCGTGGTTGCAGCCGCCGCGCATGCAAGCCCTGCGCGGACGGCAACCGCGTTCGCCGCCCCCGCGCCTGCGGCAACCGCAAGCCCCGCGCGTGCGAACTCCGCGTCCACAGCAGCCGCTTCCGCAACCCCCGCGCCCGCCCCACGCGCGCGCGCGCCGGCGGCCTTCGGCGCCGCGGCGAATGAGCCGACAGCCTCGGATTCTGCCGCGACGTGGCCTGCGCCGAGGGCGCCCACGGGCGCGGTGCCCGCAGCACCTCGACAGCCCGCGCCGGAAGCGATGGACCCAATGCTGCATGATATCTACAGCAAGGAGACATCGAGCCATCTGACCGAGATCCGCGAGTATGTCCGCAAGCGCACCGGCCAGCCTGGGCCGCACGACCTGCCGGAGCCCGTGTACCGCGCCATCCACACCTTGAGCGGCAGTTCCAAGATGGCCGAGGCGAGACACGGCATCCGCATCACGGAGCCGCTGAACCACGTGATGCGCAAGGTATTCGACAGCGGCCGCGGCCTGACCGACGAGGGCCTGGCGACATTGAGCGATGCGGTCCGCGCCATCGACAATGTGGTCTCGCACATCAATGAGTCGACCGCGTTTTTCTCGGAGCAACCGTCGTTGCTGGAACGTCTGCGCAAGGTCGAAGCCGAACTCGAGTCGGCGATCGCGCGCGACTCCATCGAGCAGAATGCGTCGGCCGTGGTGCGCACGCTGAGCGCGCCCGAAGAGCTGCCGACCGCGCTGGCCGAGCTGACCCCGCTCGAAGCGCCGCTCCCGGAGGAGTTCGACAGCGAAATCGCGAACATCTACAGCGAGGAAGCCACCGAATTGCTCGAGGCGGCGCAGGTGTCGTTGTCGGCCTGGAACCGCGACCGCAAGAGCAAGGAGCGCGTCGCGGAATTGCAGCGGCAGTTACACACCCTGAAGGGCGGCGCGCGCATGGCCGGCATCGGCGCCATGGGCGATCTGAGTCATGAACTCGAGACCTTGGTCATTCAAATCGACGCAGGGGCGGCCGCGGGCGACGATCATGCGCACGCCGTCATGCAGGCGAGCCTCGACGCCCTCGCGAACATGCGGGATCTGGTGAGCGCGGGAACGCTGCCCGCGAACGCTACGGCGCTGATCGCGCAGATCCGAAACCTGGCGAAGCCGGCGCGCGCGCCTGCAGTCGCGGCGCAGCCCAAACCCGCGGCGACTCCAGCCGCCGCTCCCGTGGCCGTGCCGAGACCGCGAACCGTCACCCCCGCGAGTGGCGCCCCGGTGTCGCCGCCGGCGGCCCCTCCGGCGGCGGCACCCGCGTCCCCGCCGACGGCTGCGCCCCCCATGATGGCGCGCCCACGCGTGGCGGCGGCACCGGAAGTGTTCGCGCCGGCCGCGGCGGGCGCTGCCGGAGCCGGCTCCGCAACCGCAGCCGCCAGAGCCGCCGGCGGAGCTTCCGCGGCCGCTGTTCCCGCTTCTGCCGACGGAGGGGCCGGTGCAGCCGGCTCTCCAGCCACAGCCGGCCACGCCGCCGCCGCGGGCACACCAGCCTCTGCAACCGCTGCGGCCGGCGGAGCAGATCAGCCGCCCGCGGGTGTCGAATTCGCGGCCGCTCCGGTACTGCCGGGACGCGGCAGCGCTCCCGCGGAACGCGTGGAAATGGCGCGGGTGGATGCGGATTTGCTCGATACCATGCTGAATAACGCGGGCGAAGTGAGCATATTTCGCGCCCGCCTCGACCAGCAGGTCAGCTCGATCGATTTCAATCTGGCGGAGCTGGCGCGCACCGTGACCCGCCTCAAGGAGCAGTTGCGGTCCCTGGAGATCGAAACCGAAGCGCAGGTTCTCAATCGGCACCAGGACCAGGACTCGAGGCGCAATGACTTCGATCCTCTGGAATTGGACCGGTATTCCTCGCTGCAGCAGTACTCGCGCGCACTCTCCGAGACCTCGAGCGACGTGGCCAGTATCCAAGGATTGCTCGAAACATTGACGCGCGAAGCGCAGAACCTGCTGACGCAGCAGGCGCGCGTCATCACCGAATTGCAGAACAGTCTGATGCGAACCCGCATGGTCTCGTTCCAGCGCCATGTGCAGCGGCTCACGCGCCTGGTGCGGCAGGCGGCGAACGACACCGGCAAGCGCGCGGAACTCGTGGTGCAGGGCGCCGCCGCGGAACTCGATCGCCAGATGCTGGAACGTATGGTGCCGCCCCTCGAGCACATGCTGCGCAACGCCGTGGTGCACGGCATTGAAACACCGGAGCGGCGGGCCGCTCTCGGCAAACCCGACGTCGGCCGCATCTCGATCAGCCTGGAGCGCGACGGGGCGGAAATCGTCATCGTGGTGGCGGACGACGGCGCCGGTATCAGCGTCAAGCTGATTCGCGAGAAGGCGCTCGCCTTGGGAGTCACCGATCCGCAGGCGAAACTCACGGATGAGGAGGCGCTGCAGCTGATTTTGGAACCGGGCTTCAGCACCGCGGGTCATGTGACGCAGTCGGCGGGGCGCGGCGTCGGCATGGACGTGGTCGCCACCGAGGTCAAGAAGCTCGGCGGCGGACTGTTCATCGATACCACGCCCGGCAGGGGTTCGCGCTTCACGATCCGCCTGCCGTTCACCCTGGCCATCAGCCAGGCCTTGATCGTGCGTGTCGCGGAGGAAATCTACGCGCTGCCTCTGGCGACCGTGGAAGGGGTGGTGCGGCTGCCGAGAAACATCGTCGCGAGACATCTCGGCAAGGATGCACCGCTATTCGAATACGGCGGGCAAAAGTACCGCTTCCAGCAATTGGGATCCTTCGTCGGCTTGAGCGCCACGCGGCTGCCCGAATCGGAGATCTCGATTTCCGTGGTGCTGATCCGCGCCGGCGAACACTCCACCGCCCTGGTGACGGATGAGCTGGTCGGCAGCCGGGAAATCGTCGTGAAATCCCTGGGGCCGCAGATATCCGGCATCCGCGGCATTGCGGGCGCCACCATCTTGGGCGACGGACGCATCGTCATCATTTTGGACATGGGGTCGTTGGTGCGTTCGGAATGGCGCGCCCGGCCGACCGAAACGGTGATCGTCGATCAACGCGACCGGCGCACCTTCGCGCTCGTGGTGGACGATTCGATCACCGTGCGCCGCGTCACGCAGCGATTGCTCGAGCGCAACGGCATGCGGGTGCTGACGGCCAAGGATGGGGTGGATGCGGTGTCGATGCTGCAGGAGCACCTGCCGGATATCATACTGCTCGACATCGAGATGCCGCGCATGGACGGCTACGAGGTGGCCGCCCATGTACGCAACGATCCACGCCTCAAGGACATTCCGATCGTGATGATCACCTCGCGGGTGAGCGAGAAGCACAGGGCCCGGGCCATCGAACTCGGCGTCGACGACTATCTCGGCAAACCGTATCAGGAAAACCAGCTGCTCGATGCCATCGAGCCGCTGGTCAACCGCCGCCGCGCCGTGGCGAGATAGCCGTGTCCGACCTGCGTGACGAGCTGTACAGCCTGCTGGTGCCGCTGGCGGGCGAACGGCTGATCGTGCCGCGCGCCTGCGTCGCCGAAGTCATCGGCTATGTGGCGCCGGCGGAAATGACCAACGCGCCGCCCTGGTATGCCGGCGTCGTGAGCTGGAGCGGCCGCAGCGTGCCCGTGGTGTCGGTCGAAGGCGCGTTCGGGCAAACTCTGCCGGTCGTCTCCAGCCGCACGCGGATAGTGATGTTTCACGCCGCGGGGAGCGCATTGCAGGCCGGGTTTTTCGGAATCCTGACGCAAGGCTTTCCGCAGCTGGTGCGTGTGAACGCCGAGGTGTTGCGGCCGGATCCGTCGCGCAGTTTCCCCGAGCGCTCGCCCATCATCTGTCAGGTGCGCATGGTGAACGAGACGCCGCTGATTCCGGACCTGCAGCGGCTGGAAGAAATGATTGCCGAGGAGACCTCGGTCATGCAGACCTGACTGCCGGTCTGACAGCAAGCGGATATTTTTTTAACCTCTTTGTCTGGTGCTAGGAATCCCCGCCTGTCTGGTGCTAGGAATCCCGACCAGTGCGTTTCTCCCAACGGGCGAGTTCGCGCCGGTACCTTCATCGTTGATCTCGTCGAATCGTATTGGCGCATTGCAGTGCAGCGTCTTAGCGGATGGATAAAATCGTATTGGCGCATCGCGGTGCACCATCTCGGCAGATGGATGAAAAATGCTCCGGTCGCATGCCACCCGGCTATTGACAACGTTTGCAGAAACCTATTTCAAGTAGTTGACATAAGGCGAATTTGGCCGCGAAACTTGCTCAACTATAGGCCCCTGAGCCATGATCTATCTGCGAAGGGGCCTTACACAATAATGCAGGGGAGCTTGGGGATCCGTGTCCGCCGAAGCTTTTGTACCGTCGACGGATACCGTGGATGCCTTGGTTGGCAGAACCACGCATTACCAAGACCTCGGCCTGACGGTCTTCGACAATGTCATCCCGCGCCGCGTTCTCGATCAGATGAACGCCGCGATCGACGCAAACAAATCCACTTGGCCGGCCCCGGATGGGGGGGACTTGCCGTTGGCCAAATCCTTGAGCGAGATGATCCGCCGCACGGCTCGGTTTCGTGCGCTGGAGTCGCAGGCCTGTGAGGCCGCGAGGCACTGGGCCGCCACCACGGCGGGTCTCAAGTACGTGGAAGAGTCCCTGCACGTATTGCGTTGCGTGAACCGGGACATGATGTGGCAGAGCCATCTGCGCCACCACGATTCCCATTTGCTCACGTTGCTGATTCCCCTGCAGCTAGCCGACCCGACCGAGCGCAACGGCGATTTGGTCCTGTACAAGAGGCGCCGACAGTCGGTTTCGTTTTTGGGCAACATGGCCTATAAAACCTGGCTCGTCATTCAGCAGAATCGCCGATTCGCGGCGCGCGCGCGCCAGACCCGCCGCGATCTTTCCTTGGGCCGTTGCCGCCGCATCGCCTGCGTCCCAGGCAATGTCTATGCCTTCAACGGGTTCCTGTCTCTGCACGCGAATCTGGAAATCGATTCGGGCGAGCGCCGCAGCCTCATCATTCATCATTTCGACCCGTGCCTGACCGCGGGAATCAAGCACGTGACGCGCGCACTGCACGTGCCGCGCAAGTGGCTGGACTGAGCTCTAGCCGAATCCCATGTCGCCGCAGCGCGACTGCAGCCACACCAACGCTGCGATGGCGGCGGTCTCCGTGCGCAGTATGCGAGGGCCCAATCCGACCTGAATGAAGCCCGCAACGCGAAACGCCTCGAGTTCGTCGTCTGCGAATCCTCCCTCCGGGCCGATCGCTATCTCCGCCGCGCTTGCCGCCGGGGCGGCGGCACCGGCCGGATCGTCTGCACCTGCCCGTTTGTCGGCCCGCGCCGGGGTGTCAGCACCTGCCGGGTTGTCGGTGCCCGCCGGGAGGCCAGCTCGCGCCAAGGTTTCAGAACCCGCCGGGTTGTCGGTGCCCGTCGGACTCTGCACAGGCCCGAGCGACTGCGGCTCGAACACCCACCGCGCTTCGCTGCCGGCTACCCTATCGCCCAAGTGGCGGAGCAGAGGCTGCGCGGCTTCGATGACCGGCAGGCGATTGCGGCCGCTTTGCTCGCAGGCGCTCACCGCCACGGCCCGCCAGTGAGTCGCTTTCGATTCGGCTTGCGACTTGTCGAGCCGCACGACGCTGCGTTGGCTGAGTACCGGCACGATGCGCGCGACCCCAAGCTCCGTCGCCTTTTGCACGATGAGATCCATGCGGTCACCGCGCGGTACGCACTGCACCAGGGTGATGCGGAGCGGCGATTCGCGATCGACGGTGCGGCCGTTGCCGACCGAGGCCGCAACCCGTGAGCCGCGCACCTGGTCGATCGCCCCGGCGAATTCGCGCCCGTCGCCGTTGAACAACACGAGCTCGTCGCCCGCCCTCGCCCGCAGTACTTTGGCGAGGTGGGATGCGGTGTCGGCGGGCAGCTCAACCGTACTTCCCGGCGACAACGCGGCATCGACGTAGACCCGGGTCAAACGCACGTCGCGGAGTGCTCGGTCAGAGTTTTTAACGCGACGTGCATGACGCGAAATTGTCGCATACTGGCAGTGTGTCGGACTCAGTTCGGACTCAGGGCGGATTCGTCGCGAGGCGCCTGCCGTGCAGATGGACTGGATCAGGCAGGCTGCAGACGCAGCGGCTCACGGCAGACAGGGTGTCCCGCAGCTGCCGGCGCAGCGGCTAAACGGCAGACGTAGCGGCTCACGGCAGACAGATTGGTCCAGCAGCTGCCTGCGCAGTGGCTAAACGGCAGACGGCTCACGGCTGGATCGGAAACATCGAGGAGGAGAATTGCAGGTTGACCTCAAGACCGGGCTGCTCCGCGGCGTGCGGCAAGTCGCTTCGCCCAACTTCGATTCGCGGCCTGCGGGTGTCGCGGCCGACCTCATCGTGGTCCACGGGATCAGCCTGCCGCCGGGAGAATTCGGCGGTCCCTGGATCGATCGGTTGTTCACCAACAGCCTGCCGGCCGAGGTGCACCCCTACTTTGCCGAGGTGGGCGAGCTGCGTGTTTCCGCGCATCTCGTCGTGAATCGCGACGGTGCAGTGACGCAGTACGTCAGCTTCGCGGAGCGCGCCTGGCACGCGGGGAAGTCAGAATACCAGGGCCGCGAAGCCTGCAATGATTTCTCGGTGGGCGTGGAACTCGAAGGCACCGATACGCTCGCTTACGACGCCGCCCAGTACGCTGCGCTTGCCGAGGTGGTCGCCGCGCTGTGCGCTGCGTATCCCCGGTTGTCGCCGGATCGTCTGGTTGGCCACAGCGACATCGCGCCTGGCCGCAAGACCGATCCGGGACCCGCCTTCGATTGGCCGCATGCGCGCCGTCTGATCGACGCCGCCTGTGCACCCAGGACCCGCGGCTAGCTTAGCCAGCCTGTCAGCTGATGGGCGCCGCGCCGCTCAGCGTCTGTCTCGCTGCCAGACCACTTCGCCGCCGCGCTCGTGGCGCGCCAGCGCCCGCGCCAGCACGAACAGCAGATCGGACAGGCGATTGAGGTACTGCAGGACTTGAGGCGCCACACTCTCGCTGTGCGCCAGCGACCAGCAGCGCCGTTCGGCGCGCCGGCATACCGCGCGCGCGACATGGCATGCGGCCGCCGCCGGACCGCCGCCCGGCAGAATGAATTCCTTGAGCGGTGGCAATTGCTCGTTGAATCCGTCGAGTTCGGATTCGAGACGCTCGACGTGCCCCGCTTCGATCATGCGATGTCCGGGAATGCACAGTTCGCCACCGAGGTCGAACAGGTCGTGCTGTACTTCCGTCAGGCAGCTCACGATCGGCGCCGGCAGTCCGGCGACGCCAAGCACCACCCCGATCGCGCTGTTGGCCTCATCCACCGTGCCATAGGCTTCGACGCGCAGACTCTCCTTCGCCACCCGCGACCCGTCACCCAGGCCGGTGCTGCCGTCGTCGCCGGTCCGTGTGTAGATCTTGCTAAGGCGGTTCCCCATACGAATTCTCCTGGCTCAAATACGATCTGGCAAATCTTGCTAACGTGGCGGCCATGGAGCTTTCACCCGAACTCAAGGCGGCCCTCGACGCGGCGGAGCAGGCGGCCAATATCGCGCGCTCGCTGTTTCGACGCAATCTCGAAGTACGCGTCAAGGCCGATCAGTCGCCCGTGACGGAGGCCGACGTGCGTTGCGAAACGGCGATCCGCGAGATTCTCGAGGCGCGCTTCCCGACCCACGGGTTTTTCGGCGAAGAAACCGGCTCGCACCGTGCGGACGCGGAGAGTCTGTGGCTGGTGGACCCCATCGACGGCACCAAGGCTTTCGTGCGTGAATATGCGATGTTCTCCACGCAGATCGCGCTGATGCGTGCGGGAGAAATCGTGCTCGGCGTGTCGAGCGCGCCCGTGTACGGCGAACTCTGTTTCGCAGAGCGCGGCCGCGGCGCACACCTCAATGAACGCACGGTGACGGTCAGTGACATCGCCACGCTCGAGTCCGCCGCGCTGTCTTCGGGCAACCTCAAGACGCTCGCCGCCGGCCCACGATGGGCCAAGTACGGAGCATTGGTGGCTCGCGTGAACCGCATTCGTGGCTATGGGGATTTTCTGCACTACCACCTGCTGGCCGAGGGCAAGATCGACGCCGTGATCGAAACCGATGTGAATATTCTCGACATCGCGGCGTGCTCCCTGATCGTGGGCGAGGCCGGCGGCCGGTTCACCGACCTCGAAGGTGCACCCATCACGCTGCAATCCACCTCGGTGCTGGCAACGAACGGCCACCTGCATGAGGCGATTCTGGCAGCCCTCAGTTAGGCAATTCGAGCTGCGGAGCCACCCCGGCCGGAGCCATTTGAGCGGAGGGTCATTACAGCGACGGGCATTCGAAGCGCCGGGGTCTCGCAGGGCCGCAGTCATTCAGGCGGTGGGAGGTCGTCAGCGCGCGTGCGCCCAACGTATTTCGGCTGCTGTTACGGGGCCGATGACCACTTCGTCGAGGCTCGTCGCCTGCTGCCATCTGTCCGGCGCGAGCATGCGCCTGCCCGCCATCAATTCGGCCGTGGGCTGTGGGTACAGGGGAGTTCGCGTCGGATCGCCGTAGCCGTCCGGAAAGCGCGGCGCGTCGTCGGCCAAATCGTACTTGTCGGTGGCGCCGACCGTATGCAGCAATTCATGCGCGATCACCACATTGTTCTCGCCGTTCATTTCGGGCACGGCAAAGGCAAAGACGACGCCGATCAACCCCTTTTTCAGGCCCAACGAATGCGGCACGGTCGGCGTCAGCGCCGGATCGTGATACAGAACGAACATGCGGATGTCCTCGGGCTCATTCACGTGACCGCTGACGCGCCACGCCCAGTAGCGCAGGCGCAGGCTCCACACGACGGTCGCGAGTATGCCCGAATCCGCCGCGCGCATCGGCGGGAGGTCGTGCAATTCCGGCCGGAGCCGGGTCTTGACCGGCTGGTCCGTGCGCAGGTGGTAGCGCTCGGCCTCGCGCGTGAAGAATCGATCGATGGGCTGGAAACGTTCGGAATCGAGAGACGCGAGATAGGCGCTCGTCACCGCGCTATCGTCCGCCGCAATGGGATAGATCGCGACATAGAGCGGGTCGCGCCAGCGCGTGCTGAGATAGCCCTGCTGCCACGTGGTCAGGGCGACGAACAGCAACACCAGCAGCAGGATCGCGATGCGCAGCGTTTTGAATCCGCTGCGGATTGGGGTGTTTCCGCCTCCCGGCGGTGGCGTCACTCCCCGGACTCGACGCTGATTTCACCAACCTCACCATCGACCACGGTGTATGAGACCACCATAGGTTTGCAGCACACCGGGCAATCTTCGATATACGACTGCTCGGACACCGATAGGTCGAGGGTCAGACTGATGGTTTCCCAACAATGCGGACACGTCGCGTCCTGACCTTGCAATAGGTTCATGGGTCTACCGGAATACCCAAGACCTTAAGCCACGTGGCGTTCTGACCTTGCAATGGGTTCATGGGTCTACCGAGTACCAAGGCCCTTAGCGCTCATTTGCGGGCCCGCAGCAAAACGCGCTTGAGTTTAGCAGCCCGACAGGTTGCGAGCACGGGCCGTCGCAGGGATGTCGCACGGGCCGCCCCAGGGATGTCGCACGGGGCGCCGCAGGGATGTCGCACGGGCCGCCGCAGGGATGTCGCAAGAGCCGTCGCAAGAGCTGTCGCAGGGATGTCGCAAGGGAGGGCGCAGGCATGTCGCAAGGGATGTCGCACGGAGCGTCGCACGGAGGCCGCACCGGCCGTCGCACGGAGTTCGCACGGAGTTCGCACGGGACGTCGCAAGGGATGTCGCACGAAGCCTCGGCAGGAGCGGCTGGCCTCATTGTGCGGCGGGGCACCGTCATAACCCCCTTGCGGCCGCTATACTGGGCGCGGGCAGGGGGGTTTACGAGGAATCATGGAGCCGACCGACACGTCGAGAGCCGACTACTTCCATCGAGTGGTTGATTGCCAATGGGCCTGTCCGGCGCACACGGACGTTCCGGAATACATCCGCCTGATCGCCCAGGGCGAGTTCACCGAAGCCTATATGGTGAACCGAGAGTCCAACGTGTTCCCGGGCATTCTGGGACGCGTCTGCGACCGCCCGTGCGAGCCGGCCTGCCGCCGCGGCCGCATCGAGGAGAAGCCGGTCGCCATCTGCAGGCTGAAGCGCGTCGCCGCCGATCATCGTGACGACATCGCGGCGCTGCTGCCGACCGCGCCGGACCGAAAAAACGGCAAGCGCGTGGCCTGCATCGGCGCGGGACCCGCTTCGCTGACCGTCGCGAACGACCTGCTGCCCTTGGGCTACGACGTGACGATATTCGAGCAATACGCGGTGCCGGGCGGCTTGATGCGCACCAATATTCCCGCGTTTCGCCTGCCGGCGAATGTCCTGGACGAGGAAATCGGCTACATCGTCGATATGGGCGCGGATCTGCGCCTCAACTCGCGCGTTGCAAGCATGCGTCGACTGCTCGATTCGAAGGAATTCGACGCCGTGTTCGTGGGTTCCGGCGCCCCCAAGGGCAAGGAACTCGAGTTGCCGGGCCGGCACGATACCGATCGCGTGCATATCGGCATCACCTGGCTCGAGTCGGTCGCCTTCGGCCACGTCGCGCAAATCGGTGAAAAGGTGCTGATCATCGGTGTCGGCAATACCGCCATGGATTGCTGCCGCAGTTCGCTGCGCCTGGGCGCGAAGGACGTCAAGGTCATGGCGCGCAAGCCGCGCCAGTTCTTCAAGGCCTCCGAGTGGGAACTCGAGGATGCCGAACACGAAAGCGTCGCAATCCTGGTAAACCACGCTCCAAAGTCGTTCGTGACGGAGAACGGCAGGCTGCTGGGGATGATGTTCGAACGGCTGGAATACGATATCGACGGCGGCGACATCAAGGCCACGCGCTCGCTGGGCGACGTGTTCTTTCCCTGCGACGACGTCATTCTCGCCATCGGGCAGGAAAATGCCTTCCCGTGGATCGAGAAGGACATCGGTATCGAGCTCGACAAGTGGAATGTCCCCAAGGTGGACAAGCTCACCTTCCAATCCACGCTGCCGGGAGTATTCTTCGGCGGCGACGCGGCTTTCGGGCCGAAAAATATCATCTGGTCGGTGGAGCACGGCCATCAGGCCGCCATCTCCATCCACAAATTCTGCAACGGCGAGCCCATCGAGGAGCGCATGCCGCGCGGCGTCAGTCTCGCGAGCCGCAAGATGGGCATGCACGAGTGGGCCTACAAGAACGAGTACAACGGCGTGGAACGGCGCCTGGTGCCGCACGTGGGACTGGTGGAGCGCTTCAAGAGGATCAATATCGAGGTCGAACTCGGATTCACGGCCGAAGAGGCGGCGCTCGAGGTGCAGCGCTGCCTGAATTGCGACGTGCAAACCGTGTTTGCGCCGAAGCTGTGCATCGAATGCGATGCGTGCATCGACATCTGTCCGGTCGATTGCCTCACCATCACGCAGAACGGCTCCGAGTCCGAGCTGCGCACGCGGCTCACCGCGCCGGCGGCCAATCGTTCACAGTCGCTGTTCGTGTCGGCGGCACTGCCGCAGACCGCCCGGGTCATGGTCAAGGACGAGGATGTGTGCGTGCATTGCGGCCTGTGCGCGGAACGCTGTCCGACCGCGGCCTGGGACATGCAGAAATCGACCATTCGGATTCCGCTCGCGATCGACGAGAAGGTGGCGGCATGCCCGGCCTGAACCCCGCCAACCGGGTCAACGATTTCGTCGTCAAGTTCGCCAACGTCAACGGCACGGGATCGGCCAGCGCCAATTCGCTGGTGATGAAGGCGATCTTCCGCATGGGCATACCGGTCGCCGGCAAGAACTACTTTCCGTCGAATATCCAAGGACTGCCGACGTGGTACGAGATCCGCGTCACGCGGGACGCCTATGCGGCCCGCGCCTCGCACATCGACATCATGGTGGCGATGAACGCCGAAACCTATTCGCGCGACGTTCGCGAGGTCGTGTCCGGCGGCTACTTGATTTACGATTCCACGTGGCCGCGCAGCTCGCTGCTGCAGCGCGGGGATATCACCGTCATCGAGGTGCCGCTCGCCAGGCTGGTCAATGAAAATTTCGAGGGTGTGCGCAATCGCATCCTGCTCAAGAACATCGCCTACGCGGGTGTGCTTGCTGCGCTGATCGATATCGAGCTCGACGTCATGAACGGTCTGCTGCGCGAGAGTTACGCCAAGAAGCCCAAGCTGCTCGACTCGAACATCAAGGCGCTGCGGCTGGGCCATGACTACGTCAGGAATAATCTCGCCTCGCCGCTGCCGCTCTGCGTGCAGCGCATGGACAAGACCCGCGGCCACATCATGATGGACGGCAACACGGCCGCCGGCTTGGGCTGCGTGTACGCTGGCGCCACCGTGGGCGCCTGGTATCCGATCACCCCATCGACCTCCTTGATGGACGCATTCAAGGCCTTCTGCGAGCGCTATCGCGTGGATCCGCAAACCGGCGAGCGAAATTTCGCGGTGCTGCAGGCCGAGGACGAACTGGCGGCGGTCGGGATGGTGCTCGGCGCATCCTGGAATGGCGCGCGCGCATTCACGCCGACCAGCGGGCCCGGCATTTCCCTGATGAACGAATTCGTCGGCCTGGCGTACTACGCCGAGGTACCCTGCGTCATCTTCGACGTGCAGCGGGTGGGTCCGTCGACCGGCATGCCGACCCGCACCCAGCAGTCCGACATCATGCTGTGCGCCTACGCCTCGCACGGCGATACGCGGCATGTGCTGCTGTTTCCGGCCAATCCACAGGAATGTTTTTACCTGGCCGTGCAGGCCTTCGATCTGGCGGAACGGCTGCAGACGCCGGTATTCGTGCTCTCCGACCTCGACATCGGCATGAACGATTGGATGTGCCCCGACCTCGCGTGGGACGATGCGTATCGCCCGGATCGCGGCAAGATCCTGACGTCGGAGGAACTCGCGGGATTGGAGAAGTTCTACCGCTACGTGGACCGCGACGATGATGCGATCACTTACCGCACCCTGCCGGGCACCCACCCCAAGGGAGCGTATTTCACGCGCGGCTCCGGCCACAATCAGTATGGCGCCTACACCGAGGACTCCGCGGAGTACCAGGTGGTGCTCGACCGCCTGAAGCGGAAATTTGCCGGCGCGCCCAAGTATCTGCCCAAGCCCGTGCTCGTGGGTTCGGGGGCCAGTGAAGTCGGGATCGTGAGCGTCGGCAGCTGCGACGGCGCAATACGCGAGGCGCTCGACGTGCTCGCGCGCCAGAAGATCGACGTGGATTATCTGCGGGTCAAGGCATTCCCGTTCAACAACGACGTCGAATCTTTCTTGAAGTCCCACTCGACGATCTTCGTGGTGGAGCAGAATCGCGACGCGCAGTTGAAGGCGCTGTTGACCCTCGAAACCGCGGTCGAGAAATCGAAACTGTTCTCGATCTTGAGCTACAGCGGATTTCCGATGTCGGCTGAGCCGGTCGTCAACGGAATCCGCGCGAAACTCGCCGAGGTGCCACGCTTGACCGCGGTGCCGCGCAAGACTTGATATATTTTTTTAGAGATCTTGATGTCCTACATCAACAAACCCAAAGTCGCCCACCCCTCGCTGCCCACCAACGCGCTGGGAATGACCCGCCGCCAATACGAAGGCAGCATGTCGACTCTGTGCGCGGGCTGCGGCCATGACTCGGTGACGGCGGCGATCATCGAAGCATGCTGGGGGCTGTCGATGCGGCCCGAGCAACTGGTCAAATTGTCCGGCATCGGCTGTTCGTCGAAGACCACCGCGTACTTCGTCGGCGGCTCGCACGGATTCAACTCCGTGCACGGACGCATGCCGTCGATCGCGAGCGGCGCGAACGCCGCCAACCGGCGGCTCACGTACGTCGGCGTTTCCGGCGACGGCGACTCGCTCTCCATCGGCCTCGGGCAGTTGGTGCATGCGATCCGGCGCAACGTCAACATGCTGTACCTGATCGAAAACAACGGCGTATACGGCCTGACCAAGGGGCAATTTTCCGCCTCGGCCGACGTCGGCACCATGGCCAAGCGCGGCGACGTCAATTCCTCGCCGCCGATCGACCCGGTATTGCTGGCGCTCACGCTGGGGGCGACCTTCGTCGCGCGCAGTTTCTCGGGCGACAAGGCACAGCTGGTGCCGCTCATTCAGGCCGGGCTGCGCCACAACGGTTTCGCCCTGATCGACGTGCTCTCGCCCTGCGTGACCTTCAACGATCACGAAGGCTCGACCAAGAGCTATACCTTCACGCGCGAACACTACCATGCGGCGGTGGAGACCGACTTCGTGCCGCGGGCGCAGGAGATCGCGGTGGACTATGCAGAAGGGGAGTCGATACCGGTGAGCCTGCACGACGGCAGCCGCGTCATTTTGCGCAAGCTCGATCCGGCCTACGATCCCACCGACCGGACCGCCGCGTACAACTACATCGGGACCAAGCTCAAGCAGAACGAGTACATCACCGGTCTCATCCACATCGATGAAACGGACACGACCGAGTTCCACAATCTCAATCGCACCGCGCAGGAGCCGCTCAACAGCCTGCCCTTCGACAAGCTCTGCCCCGGGAGCGCTGCGCTCGACAAATTGATGAGCCGTTACCGCTGACGCCGGCGTCGAGCGCCGCCCGCTGCGCCGCCGTCGAGCGCCACGCCCGGAGCCGCCGCTGAGCGCCACGCCCGGAGCCGCCGCTGAGCGCCACCCCCTACGCGTTGTGCGCCACGCCGGCGTCGACACCGAGCGCTATCACCTGCCCCTGCGCCGCGCCTCCCTGCGGCCGCCGCGATCAGGGCTGCAGGCGGGTCACCGCCCAGGGCGCATCGGATGCGGCGGCGGGACGCTCCGGTAATGCGCGCGTCCAGCGCGCGCGATCGTGGATGCGGAACTCGCCCTCAACCCACAGCTCCACCGCATCCAGGTAGAGACGATAGCCGCCCCAATGCGGCGGACGCGGCACGTCCACCGTGACATTCGCGGGTTCCGGAAATCCGGGGCCGGCGTACGGAATGCCGAAGCGGCGCGCCGCTGCCGCGACGCTCGATGCGAGGTCGGTGCGCGAGGCCACGGGCTGGCTTTGCTGGCTGGCCCAGGCGCCGAGTCGGCTCTGCCACGCGCGGGATTGAAAGTACGCATCGCTCTCCGCGGCCGACATTTGCTGCACCCGCCCCTCGGCACGCACTTGGCGATGGCGGTGGTCCCAATGAAATACCACGGCCGCGCGGTGGTTGGACTCGAGCTCGCGCCCCTTGCGCGAGCGGTAATTGCTGTAGAAAACGATGCAGCCCAGGCGCGGGTCGATCTCCTTGCACAGCACGACCCGCGCCGACGGGCGGCCGTGCTCGTCCACGGTCGCCAACACCATGGAATTCGGATTGGGCTGGGCGGCGTCGGCCTGGGCCTGGGCCAGCCACTGCGCCGCGACGGTCAGCGGGTTCGACGGCAACGGCTCCGGCAGGGTTTCGGTCCAATGTGTCTGTATGCTGTTCATACCGGAATGGTAGCCGTGCCGCCGCGCTTGCGGTAGCCGCGGGCGGCCAGTAAAACGGGACGGCGAACACGGAGAGGATCGTTACCGATGAATCTCGATGAATTGCGCGCCGCACTCACCGATTTGGATGGCCAGCTGGTGGAATTGGTCGCGCGCCGCCAGGCGCTCAGCGAGCAAGTGGCCGCCGTGAAGCGCGCTACAGGGCGCCCGACGCGCGATTTCGCACGTGAACGCGAAGTGATCCTGCGGGGCCGCACCGCCGCGTCGCGTCTCGGGGTTTCACCGGACCTGGCCGAATCCCTGTTGCGGCAGCTGATTCATTCATCGTTGGCCACGCAGGAACATGCGCGGGTGGCGGCCCACGCTCAGGGCAGCGGCAAGAGCGCCCTGATCATCGGCGGTCACGGCAAAATGGGGGGATGGTTCGCGGATTTTCTCGCCTCGCAGGGTTTCCGGGTCGCCATCGCCGATCCGAAAGGCCCTCTTCCCGGCTTCGATGCGCTCCCCGACTGGCAGGACGATCCGTTGGATTTCGACTTGATCGTGCTCGCCACTCCCTTGAGCGCGACCACGCGCCTGCTCGAGCAGCTGGCGCAGCGCCGGCCGCGGGGTCTGATCTTCGACTTAGGTTCGCTCAAGACGCCGTTGCGCGCCGGTCTCGACGCATTGGTCAAAGCCGGCTGCCGTGTGACTTCCCTGCATCCCATGTTCGGGCCCGATACAGAACTACTGTCGGGCCGGCACGTCATTTTTATCGACCTGGGGAACGCCGCCGCGCTCAAGGAGGCGCAGGAGCTGTTCGCGCCGACGATGGCCGAGCGGGTGGTCATGGGCCTGGACGAGCACGATCGATTGATCGCCTACGTTCTCGGCCTGTCGCATGCGCTCAACATCGCCTTCTTCACCGCGTTGGCCGACAGCGGCGAGGCGGCTCCGCGCCTCGCGAAACTGTCGAGCACCACCTTCGATGCGCAACTCGAGGTGGCAAGCCGCGTGGCCGCCGAGAGTCCGGACTTGTACTTCGAGATTCAGAGCCTGAACGAGTACGGCGGCGAGTCTCTGCTCGCCCTGCGGCAGGCGGTCGAGCGGTTGATCGAGAGCGTGAACAGCGGCGATACGGCGCAGTTCAGCGATCTCATGCATCGCGGGCGGGCGTACCTGGATGTACGGGCGGCGGCGCGTGCCGATGGATGACATCGCCCGCGAGAACGAGGAGCTCAAGAAGCGGCTCATTGAATTGACGGCGGAGGCCGCCAACAACCAGAGCATCATGAAGCGCACGCAGGCGCGCGAATTGACGCTGCTGCGAGCCGACACGCTGGCACAGCTGCTGCGCGCCCTGGTGGACGGACTGCGCGAATCCTATTCCCTCGACGCCGTGAGCGTGGTGTTGCTCGATCCTCAACACGAGGTACGGCATCTGCTGTTGGCCGGCGGCGATCGGCCCGAGGAGTTCAAGCAGATCCTGTTCGTCGACTCGCTGGTGGGGCTTGCGCCGCAATTGACGTCGCTGCACAAGCCGTGGCTCGGTCCCTTCCTCGGCGCCGATCACCACCTGCTGTTCCCCGGCACGGCGAATCTCGAGAGCGTGGCGCTCGTGCCGCTGCCGCGCAAGGACCGTGCCACCGGCGCGCTGTGCTTCGGCAGCCGCGATGCGAAGCGTTTTACGCGCCATCATGCAACCGATTTCCTGTCGCATTTGGGCGCGGTGGCCGCGGTGTGCATCGAGAATTCCGTGAACCGCACGCGGCTGCTGCGCGCCGGCATCACCGATTTCCTGACCGGTTGGAACAACCGCCGCTACCTGCAGCAACGCCTCATGGAAGAACTGGCGCGCGCGCAGCGCCGTTCCGCTTCCATCGCCTGTCTGATGATCGACGTCGACCGTTTCAAGAGCATCAATGACGGGTACGGGCATCTGGCGGGTGACAATGCGATCAGAGACATCGCCCACCGCGTCGAATCGCAAATACGCACCATGGATACGGCGGCGCGCTTCGGCGGCGACGAATTGGCCATCCTGATGCCCGACGCAACCTCGGCCGAGGCGCTGACGCTGGCCGAACGCATTCGCGAAGTCATCGAGGCGGTGCCCTTCGCTCTCACCGCGCAGATCGAACGCAGCCTCACGGTGTCCATCGGGGTGGCGTCCATCACACCCGGCCGCCACGAATCGGACTTGAAGGCGGTGGCAGACCGGCTGCTGGCCGACGCCGACGCGGCGTTGTATCGCGCCAAGGCGCTCGGCCGCAATCGCGTGCAGGTGGGCGCTGGGTAGCGCGCCCGCGCGGCGACCGCGCGCAGGGGGGCGCGGGCTTGCGGGGTGCGCTGCTGACGTCTAGGTCGGCGCGGGGTGGCGCGCTGCGCGGCGACCGCGCGCATTGGGCGCCGGTTTGCGGGCTGCGTAGCGACCGCGTGCAGGTGCGCGCTGGGTAGCGAGCCCGCCTGGCGACCACAAGCGGGCGGCGATGTGGAACAATCGAGCGATGTCCATCCAACCCTCGATCGATTTTATCGACAAGGACGGTTATCGCGCCAACGTCGGCATCGTGCTGACGCGCGCTTCCCGGGAAGTGTTTCTGGGCGGCCGCGTCGGCGGCCGCGGCTGGCAATTCCCTCAAGGCGGCGTCAATCGCGGTGAACGGGTGGAGGAGGCGCTGTTTCGCGAACTCCAGGAGGAAATCGGCTTGCAACGCCGCGACGTCGAGGTGCTGGGATCGACCACAGGCTGGTTGCGCTACCGTTTGCCGCGGCAGTACGTTCGCGATCGCTGTATCGGTCAGAAGCAGCGCTGGTTCCTGCTCAAACTGCTCACCGACGAGTCGAACATCCGCTTCGACGCCACTGCGACGCCGGAGTTCGACCGCTGGCGCTGGGCCGATTACTGGACCCCGGTGCGCGAGGTGGTGTACTTCAAGCGGCGGGTTTACGTGCGGGCGCTGCACGATCTCGGCAAAACGCTGTTCCCCGAGGGACTGCCGCCCTATCCTCCGTGGTGGAAGGAGATCGAGGCGGCGAATTGACGCGATTCCTCACTCCGTTACGGGCTGCGGCATCCGCGCCGATCGATCGGCCTCCCTCAGCCTGGCGAGGAGTCGCCATGGACGCGATGGCGCCGGAGCACAGAAATACGATGCTTGATGGTTTCGGCTAGAACGGCTTGAGGACGACGAGCAGCACGATCGCGAGCAGCAGCAGCGATGGCACTTCGTTGAACAGGCGGTACCACCTGGCGCTGTGCGTGTTGCGGTTGAGGGCGAAATCGCGCAGCAGCCGATGGCAATACAGATGGTAGCCGATCAGTAGCGCCACCAGCCCGAGCTTGACCCGCAGCCATCCGGTCGCGAGGTAGGCGGGCGCGGCCGCCAGCATGGCGAGGCCCAGTCCCAGCGCCGCCACGGCGCCGACCGTCATCAATGCAAACAGCCGCCGCTCCATGATTTCGAAGCGCCGAAGCCCGACGGAGTCCTCCGCGTCGGCGTGGTAGACGAATAGCCGCGGCAGGTAAAACAGCCCGGCGAACCACGCGACCACCGAAATAATGTGAAATGCCTTGAGCCAGAGCATGCGTTTGTGTCCGAAACGCATCCTATACCGCGGCACGCGGGCTGTCGCTTCGTGTAATGTCGGCTACCCGCAAGAGCCGGGGCCGCGCCGGCGAGGTTTGCATGGAGTCACTGCGCAAATTGGTGGTCATATCGCATTCGCCGCGGCGCCGAGCCATCGTGATCGGCGCGGCGGTGTCCGCCGTCCTGTTGATTCTCTACGGGGCATTCGAGTTCGGCCGCTATGACGCCGGATTTCGCGTGGTCGATTCGGTACGCGGCGCCCTGTCCGCGAGCGCGCGCATCCGCGAACTCGAGGCGCAAATCGCGAGCCAGCGCGCGCAACTGGAGGCGGCGGAAGTGGCGCGCGTCTCCGATCGCGAAGGCTACAAGCAAATCGAGCGCAGTTTGGGCGACATGCAGAGCCAGATCGCGCGCCTGAACCAGGATCTGTCGTTCTACCGAGGGCTGGTGCAGCCGGATTCGATCACGCACGTGAAGGTGCAGCAGATGCAGATCGTGCCGCAGGCCGCCGCAGGTCAGTATCAATTGAAGTTTGTATTGACCCAGGCCGGAAAGCCCGACGGCGTGGTGGCGGGCAGTGCGGCGATCACTCTCTATGGGCTGCTGCAAGGCAAGCCCACCACTTTGAGCTTTTCGCAGGTGACGCCTACCCGGCGCGTCAGCCTGGCATACTCCTTCCGCTACTTTCAGGACTACGACGAACCCATACAATTGCCGAAGGGATTCGAGCCGACGCGCATCGGCGTGGAGATTCAAAGCGGCCGGGACCGAGACTTGAGTCACAGTTTTCGGCAGGCGTTCGTCTGGAAGGCGCAGGGCATGTCGGTCGAAACGGAAGCCGGTGGCATCGCGGCAAAAGGTGTTTCAGATGTTCAAACAGAAACCGAGTAAGGGCGGGAAAATCGATACGCTGATCGGCGCCAAGACCCGCATCAACGGCAACGTCGAATTCGTCGGCGGGATCCACCTCGACGGCTACATCAACGGCAATGTCACCGCGGAGGCCGGAACCGGCGCGTTCCTGTCGGTGAGCGAGCAGGGCTGCATCGAGGGATCGGTGATCGCCCGGGACGTCGTCCTGAACGGCATGGTCAAGGGCGACATCGACGCCGGCGGCCGGATCGAACTCGGCCCTAAATCACGCGTCATGGGAAATGTACGCTACTCCGTCATTGAAACCGCCGTGGGCGCCCAGATCAATGGTAAGTTGATCCATCGGGCAGCGGCCGGGGCGATGAGCGCCGTCGAACCCGAAGAACGTCCGGAACTTGAAGAACGACCGGAACTTTGATCGGGCACGGGCCGGCGGGGTAGAATACGACCATGAACGCAACATCCGAGTCGGCCGACCTGGCCCTGATCCCACCCCCGCCCGATGTGCTGATTTTTACCGATGCCGCGGCCGGCAAGGTTGGAGAGCTGATCCGCGAGGAGGCGAACCCCAACCTCAAGTTGCGCGTATTCGTCTCCGGGGGCGGCTGCTCGGGCTTCCAATACGGTTTCACCTTCGATGAGAAGATCGAGGACGGGGACTTCTGCGTCGAGAACCGCGGCGTACAGCTCTTGGTCGATCCCATGAGCGCTCAATACCTGATGGGCGCGGAAATCGACTACAAAGAGGATCTGCAGGGAGCCCAATTCGTGATTCGTAATCCGAACGCGAAAACCACCTGCGGTTGCGGGTCTTCTTTCTCGTCCTGAGAATGCTGGCCGCTTAGGGTGAGCGGCGGTCGTGTGGTGCCCGACGTCCTCGCGGCCGTCGACCTGGGCTCCAATAGCTTTCACATGGTGGTGGCGCGCCATTCCGACGGCCAGCTCATCATCTTGGACAGGCTGCGGGAGATGGTGCGCCTGGCCGCGGGCTTGGGCGACAGCGGACGGTTGGACGATGCGGCGACCGACCGTGCCTTGCGCTGCCTGGAGCGCTTCGGCCAGCGGCTCCGCGCCATGCGCGCGGACAGCGTGCGGGTGGTGGGCACCAATGCCCTGCGACGCGCCAAGCGCAAACGCTGGTTCCTGGAGCGCGCGCGCGCCGCGCTGGGCCACCCCATCGAAATCATTTCCGGCCTGGAAGAGGCGCGGTTGATCTATTCCGGCGTGGTGCACACCAGTCCCATGAGTCCGGACAAGCGGCTGGTGATCGACATCGGCGGCGGCTCGACCGAGGTGGTCATCGGCGAGGGTTTCAATCCGAGGCTGCTCGAAAGCCTGTCCGTGGGGTGCGTCGGATTGAGCGCATTATTTTTCGATGACGGCAAGATTTCGGAGAAACGCTTCGAACGCGCGCGCACCGCCGTCAGGCTGGAACTCGAGCCGATACAGGAGGCCTACCGCAAGCTCGGCTGGCTGCAGGCGTTCGGCAGTTCCGGGACGGTGCGCGTCATCGGCGACGTGTTGCGCCAGGTGAATCCCGATGCCCCACGCATCACGCTCGACAATTTGAAAATGCTTGCCGAGCGCGTGATCGCGGCCGGCCATGTCGACGAACTGGATCTCAAGGACGTGGACGCGGAGCGTGCCCCCGTGTTTCCCGCCGGCCTGGCGATTCTCCTGGAAATCGTCGAGAACTTCGCGATCGACCGTGTGCGCGTCGCCGAGGGAGCCATGCGCGAGGGGCTGCTCTACGATCTCATGGGACGATTCACCAACGAGGACGCGCGCGTGCGCAGCGTGCGCGGGATGGAAAAGCGTTATCACGTCGATGGCGCGCAGGCGGACCGGGTCGAGGCAACGGCGGTCGAGCTGCTCGGTCAGGTCGAGTCCGATTGGGGTTTGGAAGATCCCCTCGCAGAGTCGGTGCTGCGCTGGGCCGCGCGGCTGCACGAGACGGGACTCGATATCGCACACGCCAAGTATCAGCGGCACGGCGCCTACCTGCTGCAGCACGCCGACATGCCGGGCTTTCCGCGCGAAGAGCAATTGCTGCTGTCGGCGTTGGTGGGAGGGCACCGCCGCCAGCTATCGTTGGAGTTGCTCGAAGACCTGCTGCCGCCGTGGGACCGGCTCGCGGAATTTCTGATCGTGTTGTTGCGCCTCGCGGTGCTGCTGCACCGGGGCCGCAGCCCCCAGCCCCTGCCGCCGATCAAGCTGCGCGTCAAGGGCCGCACGGTCAATCTGGAGTTGCCTCAGGGCTGGACCCGGGAGCATCCGCTCACGCTAGAGGATCTCGAGCAGGAACGGGTCTACCTGAAGGAAGCCGGTTTCCGCCTGAATATCGGCTGAAGCGCGCGCGCTCGCCGGCAATCGCGCATTCGCCGTCGCCGTCGCCGTCGCCGTCCCGGCCGGGCCGCCGTCACGCGTCGGTGAGAGGCACCCGTTCGTCGTAAAAACTGAGCAGCCGCGCCTGTGCAGACAGGTGCTGGGCGGATTCGACGCGGGTGTAGGCACCGGAAGAATCCAGGCTCCACGCCTGTACATCGTCCGCCAGATACAGCTTCAAGTCCTCGGCGACCCGCGCTCGCAAGTCCGGCGTTTCGACGGGAAATGCGGTTTCGATGCGGCGGAATAGATTGCGGTCCATCCAGTCGGCGCTGCCGCAGTACACTTCGTGGTCGCCGGCGTTCTCGAAGTAAAAGGCCCGCGAATGCTCGAGAAAACGCCCGATGATGGAGCGCACCTTGATACGTTCCGAGATGCCCGGCAAGCCGGGCCGCAGACAGCACAAGCCGCGTACGATGAGGTCGATGTCGACACCCGCCCGCGAGGCGCGGTACAGCGCGCGGATGATGGTGGGCTCCGTCAACGCGTTGAGCTTCGCGATGATGCGCGCGGGCTTCCCGGCGATCGCGTGGGCGCTTTCGCGCTCGATTTTCGCCATCAGCGCCTCGTGCATGCTGAACGGCGCTTGCAGCAGCTTGCGCAGCCGGGGAACGCGCGTGAGTCCGGTCAATTGCAGGAATATCTGGTGGATGTCCTCGCCGATCGATTCGTCGGCGGTCAGCAATCCGTAGTCGGTATAGAGCCGCGCCGTCAACAGATGATAATTGCCGGTGCCGAGGTGGCAGTAGCGCCGCAGCCCCTTGTCCTCGCGCCGCACCACCATGACCAGCTTGGCGTGGGTCTTGAATCCGAACACACCGTACATGACGTGCGCGCCGGCTTCTTGAAGCTGGGTCGCGAGTTCGATGTTGGCCGCTTCGTCGAAGCGGGCGCGCAGCTCGATGATTACCGTCACGTCCTTCCCGGCCTGCGCGGCCTCGCACAAGGCCAGCGCGATCGTCGAGTCGCTGCCGGCGCGATACAGCGTCTGCTTGATGGCCAGGACGTGCGGGTCGCCGGCGGCTTGCCGGATGAAATCCGTGACCGGCCCGAATCCTTGAAACGGGTGGTGCAGCATCACGTCTCCGGCGCGCAGCGTGGTGAAGATATCGCTGCCCATGCGCAGGCGCTCGGGAATGCTGGGCGTGAACGGGGTGTACTTGAGTTCGGTGCGGTCCACCAGGTCGTACACCGCCATCAGGCGGTTCAAGTTCACCTGGCCCGACACCTTGTAGAGATCATCGCCGGAGAGCCCGAATTGCCCGAGCAGGTAACCGAGTATTTCGTCCGGGCAATCGTGGGCGGTTTCGAGCCGGACCGCATCGCCGTAACGGCGCGAGGCTAGTTCGCCTTCGACGGCGCGCAGCAGGTCATCGACTTCCTCCTGTTCGACGAACAAGTCGCTGTTGCGCGTGACGCGGAACTGATAACAGCCGCGCATGCGCATACCGGCGAACAGCTTCGACACGAAGGCGGCGACGATGGTGCCGAGGAACACGAAGTTGCGGCTGCCGAGCTCGTCCGGCAGGCGGATCAGGCGCGGCAGCGAACGCGGCGCCTGCACGACGGCCAGGCCGCTATTTCTGCCGAAACCATCCTCGCCCTCGACCACCACCGCGAAGTTCAGGCTCTTGTTGAGTATCTTTGGGAAGGGCCTCGCCGGATCGAGCGCCAACGGGCTCAAGACCGGTTCGACCTCGCGGCCGAAGTACTCGGCGAGCCACGCGGCTTGGGCGTCGGTCCACATGTCCGGCGAAACGAACACCACCCCGTGCTGCGCAAGCTCGGGCATCAGCACGTCGTTCAGCAACTGATACTGCTCGTCGACCAGATTCAAGGCAAAGGAGCGGATCGCCTTCAACTGCTCCGGGACGGGCAGACCGTCGGGTCCTCCTTGCAGGGCGCCCGCCTTCAACAGTTCCTTGAGACCGGCGACGCGGATCTCGAAGAACTCATCGAGGTTCGCACAGGAGATGCACAGGAAGCGGACTCTTTCGAGCAGCGGAATGCGGCGGTCCTTCGCCTGCTCGAGGACGCGGTGGTTGAATTCGAGAAACGAAATCTCGCGGTTGAAGTACAGCTGCGGCGCCTCGAGATCGGAGTCGTTCATGCGCGGCGGCGGCTCACGGGCTTCCGGTCACGCGTTTCGGTACACGCCGCCGAGGATTCTTGCCCCCGCGGCGCCGGTGACGCTGCCGGCGTTTGACGTCAACCCCTCGAGCGTGCGCCGTGCAAACCAGGCAAAGGCGATCGCCTCGACATAATCCGGATCCAAGCCGAGCGTCGCGGTGGAGGCGACCGTGGCGGGCGCCAGACGGTGCGCAACCGCCGCGAGCAGCGCCGCATTGTGCGAACCGCCGCCGCACACATAGAGCGCGGCGCCCGGCGCCTGTTCGCGGACCGCCACGGCCAGCGTCACCGCCGTGTATTGCTGCAGGGTCGCCTGCACGTCCTCGGGACGCCGCGCCCGCGTGCCGAGCTTGTCTTGCAGCCACGGCATGTTGAAGAGCTCGCGGCCCGTGCTCTTCGGCGGCGGCAACTTGAGATACGGTTCCTCCAGCAGCCGCTGCAGCAACGCATCGTCGCATCGTCCGGTGGCCGCCCAGGCGCCGTCGGCGTCGAATTCCTTGCCCTGATGCAGGGAAATCCAGGCATCGAGCAGGCGATTGGCGGGCCCGGTATCGAAGCCTGTCAGCTGCGCACCGCGCTTCAGGATGGTGATGTTGGCGATGCCGCCGAGATTGGCGATGACCCGATCCTCCGTGCCGCTGCGAAACACCTGGTCGTGGAATACCGGCAGCAGCGGCGCGCCCTGACCGCCGGCGGCCACGTCGCGGCGCCGGAAATCCGCGACCACCGTGGCACCGGTCATTTCGGCGATGGTATTCGGATCGCCGATCTGCCAGGTGAACGGCGTCGGCAAATCCGTCCGATGGCGCAGGGTCTGGCCGTGGCTGCCGATGGCGGTGACGCGGTCTGTGCCCACCCCTGCGCTCTGGAGCAGGGCCAACGCTGCGCGTGCGAAGGCGTGACCCACCTCCACATCGAGCTGGCCGATCTCGTCGAGCGCCACGCTGGCGGCCGAGTCGATCATGGCGGCGACGCGCCGTTTGAGCCGTGGGTCGAACGGTGTTGCGCTGGCGGCGATGACACGCATGGGCGCCACATCGAAATCGACCAGCGCCGCATCGATGGCATCCATGCTGGTTCCGGAAATCATGCCGAGGTAGAGGCCCATACAGCGACCGTGCGTCAGTCGACCGTGCGCGGCCAGCTGCGGTCGGCGAACTCGACGCGCGTCGCATCGAGCATCGACGCCAGGCCGAACCTGTCGTCAGACGCTGAAGCGGCAGCGGCAGCGGCAGCGGCAGCGGCAGCGG
>Ga0209611_10000643_pt1 | contig 54140 bp, 55 predicted proteins | sample S1TSphgellanicum_3_FD_187693 | JGI IMG/M metagenome (GOLD analysis project Ga0209611, IMG submission 187693) | Host-associated microbial communities from peat moss isolated from Minnesota, USA - S1T2_Fc - Sphagnum magellanicum MG (SPAdes) (version 2) | ecosystem: Host-associated > Plants > Peat... | reverse complement strand
GAAGTTAGTTAGTGTAAAACCCATTTAGATACCACTACTGTGTTGATTCAGATTCAGGGGGTTCAAAAGGGTTGTTGCAAAGTCCTTAGTTTCAAAGTGAATTTTTTTTGAGACTGAGAAAAAGGTGGTTGTATTGATTTGGAGCATTTTTTTGTTTCTAGATCAATCTTGAGCAGTTTCTGTTCTTCAGTTAGATCTTTGCTCCAGTCCATGTGTAGAGGGTGATCATCACTTTGAGAAATCTTCCTCTTCTGGTTGATAGTTGAACAATTTCTTTGAGGAAGATTTAGGGTTTTGTGGAGATGATTGATCATTGAGATCTGAGGCTGGGGCTTACTATCAAGTGCAACTATCATCATCAAAAGGAGAGTGTTTGCAGCATCTGCGAGTCAGGAGTTGAGGAGCCTCTTGGAGTTTAGTTAATCTTGTCTTCCTGTAGTTGTGCAGGGTTTCTTTTGGGGTTTTTCCACCTCTGAGACATACATGGGGTAGTAGTAGTAACTTGGGGTTTTCCTTTATCTCTTGCCAATGTTTCTTGCTTTTGAGAGCACTGCTCTTTGAAGAATTCAACAGGAGAAAAAATGTGACACAACAATGGGTGGATTGCTGCTAGAATGGCAAGAGTAGTGTTCCATGGAATGCTTAGCATCAGTCAGATTTTGGAAGTGTTGGGGAAGGGAGCTCAACAGGGTTAGTTCACATCCATAGCTGGGGCAGGTGGAAAGTTCAGAGATGGCAGATTCCGCGTCGCTGCTGTCAGCGTCGGTGCTCCGGAATCTGGCCGATAAGCTCTATGAGAAGCGAAAAATTGCTGCACTGGAGGTAATCACTTACTTTTGATACAGCTTTTTTCTAATTCAATCAAATCTGAAATATGTCTGAAGATTGGTGTGAAAATTGATGATCACCCATTTGATTGATTCACCTGTTTTCTTTGTGTTTCTGGCTGTCAGGAATGTGATTCTGATGTGGTTTTGTTCTTCAGGTAGAAGGGACTGTGAGAGGATTAGTGAGTGTTCAGGACCATGACAAAATCTCCAATCTCATATCACTTCTGACATTTGAGTATGCACTCTCCCCTCAGGCTAATCATCGCAAGGTAGGTTGTCATGTCCTGGGTTTCTCTGGAATGTGCAATGTAGAAAGTATGAGCACAAAGGAAATTCACCTAATTATCTGAACCTCTAATGTGTAACTAGCATATTGCAGTTCATTGCCTCCATGGGGACATGTTATGGTTTTTGTTGACTCCTACCAAGCCAGCTGCTGAACCAACATCATCACCTTGACACTCAATTACTGATCTGTGTGTCCTTTGGTGAGCAGGGAGGTCTGATTGGGTTGGCAGCAGCAACTGTGGGTCTCGCGTCAGAAGCTGCTCAGCATCTAAAAGTGAATTTCTTATCACCATAGTTATTTTTCACTATAGTGGAATGTGTTTTTCTTATTTTTCTTCTTATCATGTTTGAGGCTTCTGGTTCAAGTGTTTTTGCTTTCAGGGTTTGCTTCTCACATTCAATGACATGACTTTTGTTGTATTTGGGAATGTGTTGGGTCAGAAAATAGTTCCTCCTGTTCTTCAATCATTTACTGACCAGGACAGCCGTGTGCGGTACTATGCATGTGAAGCACTTTACAACATTGCAAAGGTGTAATTTTTTGCCACAATTCTTGTTGCTTAGCTGACAACTAGGTCTCTGGTAGACTACCTGGCTGTCGTTCATATGTTTGTCTCCTTTGTATTTCCTTCTGTCCTTTTGGTAAGGATTTTCTACACATGCTCATGTTTCTTGGAGCTTGCAAGTGGTGTCCCAGGAAATCCAGACTTTCTCAAAATATGCCCCAGTGTGAGAGATCGACATGGGGTCAGAATGAGGAACTTGGCTCAAGTGTACAGAAAGTTGTGTAGAAGAATAGGTACATTTGGAAAAGCATGAGAGTGACAGCTGTGGCACCCATGTGCAGGTAGCAAGAGATGATTTCATCACATTTTTCAATGAAGTCTTTGATGCACTCTGCAAGCTGTCAGCTGACTCTGACCCTAATGTACAAAGTGCTGCTCATCTGTTGGATGGTCTTGTGAAGGCAAGCAACATTTTCCTTAGTAGCATTTGTGTAATCTCTGTCCTTTCAGCTTTGAATTGCAAGCCAAACTCAAGCCTGAACCTCTCTCTGCCTGTTTTGTTTCAAAAGCAGTAGTGTTTGATATCTGTTTCTTTTTGTGCCAATTGATTGACATTTTTATCTGTTTATGCTTGTGGAATGATCCAGGATATTGTCACAGAAAGTGATCACTTCAGGTGCGTTCAGATTAGCTAAACCACCACAATGTTTATTCTTTGATGACAGGGAGTCCAAGTCCTCCACTTAGAGGATGTGGGAACTGATAAAAAGTTCAGCTCTTGGACTTGTAGCTGCTACAGTTTTGATCATTGGGTTTGTATGAAGAACACAAAAGGATCAAATCAGACACAACAGAGACAAAAAGATGGCATGTAGGGTCATGTTCAGCAACTTAGCATTGTTGGGTTGTGAAAAAGTTGGGTAATGTGGGGGGAGTTTGGAATTGCAGCATCGAGAAATTCATCCCTCTTCTCAGGGAGCGTATGAATGTGCTCAACCCTTTTGTTCGTCAATTTCTGGTGGGATGGATCACAGTCTTGGACAGTGTCCCTGACATTGATATGCTTGGATTTCTACCTGATTTTCTTGATGGTGAGAAGCTGTTGCCTTAGTCTCAAATTGCTGTTTGCTGTTCAATTTGATTGTAGACACAAATGTAGTTCATGTGTCATCTATGATAGTGGTGCTTTGAGAGTCAGGTTCAGGGATTTATGAGTTTTCCAGAACATAAGGTCTGGGTCAGGACTACTTTTAGGGGGTTGTTTAATGGTTTGTCATTTGGCAGGGCTTTTCAACATGCTCAGTGATAATAGCCATGAGACTCGAAAACAGGCTGATGCTGCCCTCTCAGAGTTTCTGCAGGAGATTAAAAATGCCCCGGTACTCAATTGTTCATTGCAAGAGTTTTCCTTGAAAATCATTTGCAAATCTGTAAGGGGTTTAGGGGAGTTATCCTTCAAGATGGTTTGCAATCTGTGAGGGGTTTACAGCTCACAGCTGATGCATTCTTTTTTTCCAATAAGTTGCAATTTTTATGGGTCCTAATGTAATTTTCTGTTTTGATTTCATGCTATTTTGGCCAGTCAGTAGATTATGGAAGGATGGCAGAAATACTTGTGCAAAGGGCATCATCTCCTGATGAGTTTACTCGTCTAACTTCAATCACTTGGGTGAGCTCAACTACAATAGTCAATTCTGAAGTGCTCTCATTGGATCCTCTTGTGCCCTTGGGTTTTGCTTTTTCTTGATCAGATTTCGTTCTGTCACATCAGAAAAACTTTCAGTTTAAGTTTTCTTTTCAGACGGTTCATGTCTTTGCATAAAATGTGGTCCTAGTCTATGGGAGGGGTAATCAAGAAGCAAGGTCCCATTTGGTCTTTTGTACTTTAAAAGGATGCTCTCTCCTGTGACAAGGGCTGCATATTTGAAACAGAAGAGCTTTCAGAAGTCCTCATGGATGCATATATGCATTGACCTTGTGCCAGTCAAGTTTCTTGCTCTGAAGTCTGATCCAGATCCTGCTTATATGTGTACAGGTAAATGAGTTTGTGAAGTTGGGTGGACATCAGCTTGTACCCTATTATGCAGACATACTTGGAGCAATTTTACCTGCTATTTCAGACAAGGAGGAGAAGATCCGATTGGTAAGTCAGAGTGGGTCTTTTAGGTCCATGGTTTAGTATTTTGCAAATTACCTTGGAGAGTTTTCCAACGACTTGAAACATGAGGTTGAAGAGTGGGCAGATTGTCAGTACGTAGTTTGTCTGAGTTCATGGCAACAGATTGTGTTGAGAGCTGAATTGATGGATTTATGGATCTGACTCTTCACATTTGAAAAGTGTTGTCCAGAGAAGACTTTTGTATGTGAACTTCTGATTAGAGTTCATATGAGCCAGTGGATATGGGGATTGGGCAGTTGGCAACAGAAACGAATGAGGAGCTAAGGGCTGTTAAGGGAGAACCTGCAGATGGTTTTGATGTTGGGGCAGTTCTGGCCATTGCAAGGAGGTGCACTAACTATCCTCATGTGTGACTTTCAAAAGCATCTTGGCAACTGTGATAACTAGAAGCTGTAATTGCTTGGTCCTATATAGTGAGTTAGAAGCTAGAACCTTGAGAATAGCTTCATGCATTTATGGGTGAGTATTTGACAAACCCTTGCTGCCTTTATGGGTGACAGAGAACTTGGTAGTGATTGGGAGGCAACCAGGCTTGAGGCATTGCGCTGGATCTCAGTGCTTCTGGAGAGGCACCGGACAGAGGTGAGCATTGTTCATTTTTAGATTTGGGCAAGTCTTTGAGGAGGCATAAAAGCTGTATGTGTGCTAAACCAGTGATCTTGTTTTGTTTCCAGCAATTGAAGATGACAATCATTATTTGTGTGGAATGATATCTGACTGCTGGTCAGGCCCATGGAGTGAGGATTTCTTTGAAAATTCCTTGAAGCAGTGAACTATGTCTAAAAGTGATTGTGTATGTCCTGATTCCCTTTTGGACTATGCAGGCCTATTCTGATTCACCTTTCTATATACCAAGATCAAGGATGATATAACATGCATGATTGATTCTTGCAGGTGCTTTCATTCCTGGATGACATTTTCCCAGCACTTCTTCAATCCTTGTCAGACTCATCTGATGAGGTGGGTGGCACGACTCTCTCTGGAAACTCAAATCAATTCCTCTGTCAAGCCATTACATGAAACATTCTGGCTATTATTTGGGAGTCTTGCAAGTAAATTATAGAGAAGTTTCTTCTGACAATGGGGAAATTTAGATGCTGATTTCTTTGTCTTGTTTGAGAAAACTTCAGAGGGTTCAAGAAATCCCATGGTTTGAAAATTCCAGGTTGTTCTGCTGGTGTTGGAGGTACAAGCATGCATTGCGAGGGATCCACAACACTTCCGGCATCTCATGGTCTTCCTTGTCCACCGCTTCAACAGCGAGAATTCCCTTCTTCAGAAGTATGTCTCCTTTTCACATGAGAAAAGCTCAGCCTTACTGGTAGAAAAGGTTCTGTTCTTCCTGTCTGTGCTGCTCATTGGGTTTTCCACATGAGGTCATTTTTTCCAGGGCCTTCCCAAGAAATCAGTGTTCATGTACTCTGCAAAGGTTTGCTTCTTTTATATGGTTTAGGTCTAAAGTTCTATGGGTTGAGTTTTGATCTACTGTTAAAGGTGACTGCTGCTGCATGTGTTGAACAGATATATTTGACATCATAGCACTTGAATAGAATGAGGATGAAAGCAGGCTGAAAACATCGTGTTTCAACTGATGTGTGATGGGTTTTGACAATAACACATTCTGTTGATCTGTACCCAGGAGGGGGACACTGGCATTGCAGAAATTGTGCACACTGCTTGGTGCAGAACGAGTCTATCGTGAATTGGCAACCATTTTGGAAGGGGAGGCTGACTTGGAGTTCGCTACCATTATGGTCCAGGTCAGTTTCCTTGGGAAACTCAGCTGGTCTTCTCTATCTTTAAAGATCCTAGATTGAATGTAGGTATGTTGTGCCTGGTATTGATAAAATGAATTCATGAAGGTGGTATTTGTGTAAACAAATCTTCTGTACCAATGGTGAAATTTGGTTTAATGTGATACTGGACGGTGGGTGCAGGCACTGAATGTGATCCTTCTGACTGCACATGAGCTGTCAGATCTGAGGGCTCTTTTGAAGCAGTCCCTCATAAATTCCGCAGGCCGTGATTTATTCGTTGCACTATATTCTTCATGGTGTCACTCACCCATGGCCACTGTTAGTCTTTGCTTGCTTGCCCAGGTAATCTCTCAAGTTCTCAAACAAAGCAAGCTGCTTAGATGCACATGATGTTACAGAAGATTCAGTGCAGGTTTTGACGTGTCAGCTATCTTCTTCAGCCAAGCTCTTCAATTCCCACAAGGCCTGCAGCAATTGGATGTTTTCCAGAGTATTTTTGTGATATGTATGAACTTTGAGATGATGTTGTTTCGGAGTCTTATAGCCCTGCCCCTTGCCTTTGTTCAGGCATACCCACATGCAAGTTCAGTCATCCAGTCACTGGGAGAATCTGACATCAATGTAAATTTGCTAGTGCAAGTGGACAAGTTGGTGCGACTGCTGGAAACCCCCATCTTTTCATATTTGAGGCTGCAGGTAACTTTGCTGCACTGGATAATGAAACATCCCATCTTTGATAACATTAGAGGACAGGTTCTTTGTTTTTTTTCTTGTAACAGAGTTGTCTTTTTGTTGTGGTGATCAAGTGAGTCCACTGGTCTTATCCACTGTCCACCCATGTCCATCTCTCATTTCTAGGTATGGGAGCATGTAGAGGTGGCATGTACAGTGAGAGTCATACACCCAAGGCATGGAGTTTGAAGGTCCTGCACCACATTGAGTCAATGAACAAATGTGGGTGGGTGTGATTCATTGCAGTTGCTTGAGCCGGCTCGTTATCCACAACTTCTGAAGACATTGTATGGCCTTCTTATGCTTCTACCTCAGGTAATCAGTTCATGACCAATTAGGTGTTGTGCTTGGGTTATTGAATTTTTTCCAAGTTGAGATCCAGGGGGTTAGCTTTAACTTTTGGGTATACTGGCTTTTTCCCTGTACCCCATCAGTCTCCTCTGTTCTAGGTTGAAGTTACGTCTAAAATCCTGATGGGAGTTTGTCACCTGCTAGAACTGGGTTTGAAGTTTGAAATTGAAAGCTGGAGTATGTTCTAATAATTGACAGTGAAGTGTGGAGACATGCTATCTCCCTCATGTAGTGATCAATCTATGAATTTGTCAATGCTACAGTTTGAAGTTTAGGCAGGATAACCTTGCGAGGACTGAAGACTGACTAATTTCTTTTTATCTGTCTCTTAACAGCAAAGCTCAGCATTCAAGATTTTACGGACAAGGTTAAAGACAGTGCCAGCATACACCTTCATGCAGGCACCACCACAATCATCAAGCAGTGAGTTTCCAGGGTTGAGTGCAATTCGGCGAACAGCTTCCACAGGAGCTTACACACAAATCCTCTCCCATATACCATCCATCCCATCTGTATCTCATTTGTCTCAGCCCAGTGATGATGGTGACAGTAGCAGTGACATGAGCAATGGTGCTGTGGGCATCAATTTCTCTATGCAGTTGAAGCAATTTGAGCACATGCAGCATCAGCATCGATTGCATCGTGTGACTCAACCTCAAACCAAGGCACCCCATAAACCTCCAATAGCTCCTGTCCAGGTATGTTTCTCATGAGAGCTCTCTTCTCTTCTCAAGATTGTTTTGTATTCTTGGACCTTGCAGTTGGCATTTTGTTTCTCTTTCTTTATGTTCCATTTCTGAGTAGATTTGAGCTTGCTTTGTTGGTACTTTTTTTATCTATTTGTACCTTGCAAGCCTTCCTAGCCATATTCTGTCACATGAGCCCCTAGACTCCCAACCTTTGGCTCTCATGAACCATTTGCAGTTTCAGAAATATGATGTGATGAATGCTATGGGCTCTAACAGCAGCACAGTAGATGTTGGTAGATGCACAATGATGTCAGTGTATGAGATGGATGTAATTATCAGCTTCTCCTATTGAATGCTTTTCTGGGGATGGGGCACTGGCGGTGCAGAATGGACAAAGGAAAGAGGAAGGAACAGATTCAATAAGACTTAGAGGATCCCAAAACATTCGTGCACCGGCAAGATCATGGCAGAGCTAACAGGCTCCAGGCCAGCCCACCACCCTTGGGCCCCTCTTGTGTATCAAAATCCAATACATACGCCATTTTATGATGGCCAACGAGTTAGTGACAAAAAAATCAGTCTGCATGGGCTTTTTCCTTTTCTGTTTCCGTTCACTGTGTGATTTGTGATATGCCCATCAACAAACAGATTTCTTGAAGCACGGGTGGACATGAATGAAGACAGACAACATCATTACTGGAAATATTTGTATTGCCATGGTCCCTACCTCCCACTTTTAGATGGAGAAATTCCAGCGCTTCTAGTTGCCCTTGGAGGTGATGATGGGCAAAATTTTGGCTGTTCAATAAGGCTAACATGATGTTTCTGTCACCCTTTTGCTGCTATGGGCTTTTATAGGATAGGCTTGTTATCTACGCGGAACTTGCGAGGGGAGAAGTCTTTTGTTTGTCCCAAATATAGTCGCTTCTTGAATTGTTATCATGACATGCCCTCTCATGGTTTGTATATGGATGAGCAGAGAGGATGGTGGGATAGAATTCCAGATTGCTGCAGAGGAGGATCTCATTCTGCAGAGAAAGTGATTGGCTCTCTTAATCCTTTTGTTACAGAAATCAGCATATGAGAAAATCTTTCTTTTGCCCTTGTACAAATTACAGTGATTTATTTTTCCTGTTTGGAGATGGGCAAGTGGCATGAAACAAATTGATAAATAAATGTGTAATTGTTTTCCTTTGGACAAGGTTGCACATACACTCCAAAGTGTGCTATTTTGAAATCAGCTAGATGGAGATGTTTGAGAGAAGGTTGAAAGCAGTTGATGTCACTTCGTTGCATGGCTACATTGTGGACCTTTCACCTTCACATCCTTGATGAAGCTTTCACCAATTGAATCCCTCAGGTGTGCTCGACCCTTTACCAAACCTGGTGAAGGTGAAAGGTTGTCTCTTGCATTTCAGAATAGCATTGACATTGTCTGATACCCATAGCAGTGCCATAAGTAAGGCAATGATTTTTGTCAAAGTAATTGGTTTGCAATCCACATTTGGTTGAAGTGGAATCCAGATAATAGAATCCATGTTTGAGATTTGATTGAGAGATGCCATGATTCATTACTTGTGACGTGGCCAAAAATCCTATGTTACAAGATAGGTTATGTTTCAAGACTTATGTTGAGTAATAGAAATTTGCTTCTTGGAAAGGGAAGGTCTGAAAAGTGTATCACACCTCTGTGCCAGAGAAAGTTCATCTGCAAACATACCTTCAGAAATGCCTGAGAATTCCATGTGCCTGTAGACACTTAATGCCTGTCAAATGACAAATCTACTTTTAAGTGATATGTGGATGCTGAGTTCTGTCAATCCCTCTAGGTTTTGTGGAGGTTGATACCTCATAATGGTTTGCAAGCAACAGCATTCTCCAACAAGAGAGGACCTGCTGCCCAGCTCCTGAGATTTAAAACTTCCATGAATGATTCATACCTCTTTGCCTATAAGGTATACTGTTGCCAGCCCTTAGTATTCCAGTGTCAAGAATCATTGCTCCTTTTCCACTTTTGCAAGCAATTATTGTTGAGAATCATGCTAAAATTCTCAGATTTCAAACAACTATTGTTTCAGATTTTGTTTCCTTAAGAATAGTGCAATGTTAAGTTATGCTCAAGCATTTCTCAAGAACTTCTCTTGGTTGACATGCCCAAATTTCACTGGTCAACTGTGCTGCATACTTGTTTAGTTACTTGCTGTTTAGTTGCAGAGGAAGCTAATCCTGCAAACAAATAGACAGTTGCACATCAAATGCTACAATATTGCAAATTCACTGTAACCATGAAGTGCTCACCATAATAGCTATATCTGTACTCATGTGGTACACAGGTTTCCATGATCTCACCAGGCACACAGATAGGTATCTATAATTTTCTGAAATCAGATTTTGTTCTTGACAATTTGACAACAATTCAAGTTTGAGTGACAACTGTCCTTGAGCATAGCTGCATGCCAAATCCTGCAATCTAGTGATGCCTTCAACCCCAACAACACTGCCAGAATTCCCAAAAAGGCAATAATAAAGTGCTATCAATTGCAGGCTTACAGGCTCCTACTAAGTAATGTATAGACAATTTAGCATCAGAGACATGTTGGTATTGGACAAGAGTGCTACATGCTGCTGCTTCAAGGGCAAAAGCGAAACATTAAGTGAAAGCTTCACATGAACAGTACAAATATGCAAGCATGAGCAGAGGACATTGAGTAGTACATCCTCATAAAAAATATGTGAGATGGTGGTACAATATCCCACAGTTTGATACAATTTCTGTCAGACTTCCTCTGGTGTGAAGATCCATCAGTTTTTGGGATTGTGGTCTTTCCCAAAACCCATGAGAAGATGGGTAACCATCATGTTGCCACGACGTATCCCTTCCAAAGCACGCCCCATCAATGGTACTTTCACTGTCTCCCTGTTTTTTAATGGATTCTTATCCCACCTGTGCCAAGGCATAGAATTGGTCATGACTTTTTGTTGTTGATTGGAAGATGAAATGAAGGTTGATGAAAAACAGCTCACATGATTTGATTGTTCTGATTGCATAGTGCTTGAAACATGCCACTAGGTTATGCAACTTACACAAATCATGAGGGAGTTTTAATCTGCAAGGGGTTGTCCAATCACTAAACTTGATTACAAATTGTGTTCTATTCCCAAACCATGATCTAGACATGATGCTCCACTCAGAACTGACAGAATTGTCATCTTGGCAATGGATCCATCTGATTCCATGAGAACTAGAAGAGTCTGACAGGTATGAGACACTTACAGATCCTCATGACGCACCACTTTCCCATCTTGAACCTGGAATGGGCAAATCATGCATTTAAAAACTGTTCACCGAAGGCTAGATAGAACAAGAACATCTGAGGCAAAAAGAGTGGAAAAGTGAGCAATAGAAAGCATGCAATCTGACAGCTTTTAGAGATTAGATGCCACTCACTAAATTTGAAGAAGAAAGCTGCAAAGATGAAAAGCTTTTGTAGCACTGTGAACCTACACTGACAATGTACCTACCATGTGGGAGCCTCAGCCTGACAAAGGAATGCAACCTTGAATAAAAATATCACATTTTGTGAAAAAAAATTCAACCATACACACACCAAGTGTGCCAATTAACGCTCCAATGCTGAGGGAAGGAAGAAGATAGACCTGTAATTTGATGAGTGATACCATGTTGATAGTTTTCCCTGCCACTTTATAGCGCTGCACATTATCTATGCGGATCTGCAGGAAGAAGCCAAAGCAAGAAACCGATTGGAAATCTAAACATTCACTTCAAACCAGAAAGTTTGCTTTAGAAGTTGCCACACACAAGTTCAGTACAGGATCTGCAACCTCGAGTTGGTCAAATAACATCAAGTGTCCAGAGACATTATATATACTGTCTGGAGTCCAGCAAGAAAGCATTTGCAATCATCAGTTAAAAATCCAAAGTCTATGGATCACTATCTGTGCACATCAGAAGCACATACCTCACCAGAGCCTGGAACCGTTTCCTCCTCTGTGATTGTATAGTCCACAATCTGTGCTTCCTTAAATATCTGTGAAACCTCAGGCAAATTGTTCTTCAGCTCTAAAGGTAGAAAATCAGAACTGAATCATGATGAGACTAATGAACCTGTGTTCACAGAGAGCACATGAATGATTGGACTACCTTTGGTATGGAATAAAATGCTGACTTTATCTGTTTCACACTGCACAGACAAGTTCAAATGGATCAAATATCGCATCCTGTTCCAGAACCAACATGCAGAGAAGTTGAGAAGATGTCCTGCATTTCAGTTCAATTCTGTGTGGCAGTGGAATTGCATTTGCAGATAGTTTGTTCATAATTGCATACCATTTCAAGTTCTCCTGTGATTGTGATGGTCAAAATGGTTCACAACACCAATCTAGTTCCAGAATTCATTTGGACACTGAAAGTCTTGCGAATCTGAAATCCTGATAACCTGAAACAAGGTGGGATTCAGATTTAGGGTTGAGTAGAGTACCCATGGGCTTGCATGAGTGGATCCTCAAAGACAGCCTTGGGGGCATAGATTTCATAGTCAGCTGCTGTTGCAGTGCAATCATATCTGTTGCCATGTACAAGATGTGAGTCAGAAATCATCCCAGCAAGCTTGCACAACCATGGACACGAACCGTAATAATCTAACAAAAGGATTTTTGTTTCTTGCTCAACTGAGAAGCAGCTTACAGTTTGAAAAGGTGTGGGATGATGTTTGCCGAAAGATTTCCAAGTTTCTGCTCTGGCTTGGACTCTGAAGACGATGCCTCCACCTGATCACTATTGTTTGCAGCTGGTACTGACTCTCCTACATGCATCTCACAAGAAGTCAGCGTCCCATGGATTCCCAGGAGACCTCACACAAGCTCTAGGGAGCACAAGAAAACCTCAAACTTTGGACTCATTTTGGAGCCAAGACTCATCGTATTCGAACGGCCCAACAAGCAATTCAGAGCAAACAACGCTTAGAATCTCGAGTTCAAAAAAAAAGCTTTGGAAAAATAAACATGCAACAATCACATCTGTTCTTCCTCTGCTTCTCATCAGCACTTCAGATGCACTCTTCATCCAATACTTTGAAGCATCCGATTTCACCAAGCTCTTGTCATACTAGTGCTTTGTTGAAGATGTGCCAGCAGCAGGAGAAGTGGCAGCCATGGTAGGCGGATGGACGAAAAATCCTCTGGTGGGTATGGAGGGAAAGCCTCGCGGGTAACTCCTCAAGCGCGAGGCAGCAGTCTGGGCCAGAGCAGGAAGCGACGGCACCATGTCCTGATCTCCAATACAGTGATTTAATTCCCAAGAGCAAACAAAACCGACCATAAGAAGAAGAAAGCAGGAAGACCTGAAGAGAAGGTGCCAAGCTTTTGAATAAAGGTTTCGTCTTTCCTTATTTGGTATCTTTTTGGAGGCTTTTCAACCTTTTCCCATTTTCTCATTTTGCACAGCGGAACACTGTTCCATTCTCAAGAGAAAGGATCTACCACCATGAATCATTCTAAGTAGAAATTAGTCTTCTGGATTACAAAGGACATGGTGGTGTAATCTCAGGTCTAGAAGGACCTTTTTTGTCCGAAATTATGAAGAACAGGCAGAGGACAACCCCACAATCTTGCTCTGATACGCAGACTTATTTCCATCCCTACTAGCAAAACAAAAGTGCGTCTGATTCTTTAGCAAAATTCAAGGCTTCAACATTGACTTTTTCTGTTGAAGGAGATCAGTGGGAAAGCACTGAGAGTCATCAATTTGAAACCAGATTACTCTTCAGCAAATGTTGCTATGCAAAGCTTGGAAGCTCTTTCTGTGGTAAACCCCAACCAAAATTTGACCATACAGTGCTGCTCTTCAAAAACCAGTAACCATACTAGAGAGGACTGCAGCATGTGGACTTTTTTGCAGAGGGAGAGAGCTTGGCATATGGCAAGAAACATTTTGCAAACACAGATCAAACAGGGATGAGTGCTTCGCATATGTCTGGATGCCTTTCTCAACAGCATAAGCATGTGTTACAAGCAAGTGTATCAAAGTCCTGGATATTTCCTGGTGACAATCTGCAATGAATCAACCCGTGCTCACCTGCATGCTTGTTGCTCCTGAGAACCTAAAGTTCTCAGATCTTTCCTGAACATGTCCTTGAGGTCCTAATAGGCAGCAAGTCCCCAGCAACCATATCTGAAGTCTTGTACTTTGATAATGTGGAGGCATATAGGATGGTAATATGTGGTCCAGACCTGTATATGGCCACTTCAATGTCACAGATGCAAATTGTGTCTGTATTGCACATGGAGGCACATTTTCACCTTGAAACTCTATGACCAGTTAAAGTGCCACTTTGTAAGAGGTGCATTCACTACAGAAATCCATGTTTGCACAAATGTAAGGAACAACAAAACCAAGGCGCCTACTAGACTGATGAATAGCCATGGCTTGGAACAAAACCTTGACCAACCCTCAGCTCGCCACTGTTTCCATGAAGATATTTTATGTCTGTCAATGCCTTCAAAACATTGCTTCCAGGCTTTGGAGGACAAGAAGATGAAGAGTCCCTTGGATGTATTGTCCCAAATTTGGAAAACAGCTTCATTGCTTTCAAAACTGTATAGCACACCATGCTTCCTTAGTAGATCCACATCTGCAGTAGTGGCTGTCAACTCAGCCATGCACCACAAGTAGCACCTAAAATCAGAACAGTTGGGATTTGCAAGTTGCTCATAGATTGCAAGATTTCGAATTTGCAGAGCAGTGGTCTCATACACGCTCAGTTTAGGGAGGTGAAACCTTGCGTCTCGAAAATATCCCTTTCCAGTGAGCTTGACATCACGCAAACTCAGAGCTGTACTTGCAACAACAATGCCCATGCTCTTTAAATTCATTGCAGATGGCATTGGTGTCAACTCAGTGTCAGCATGAGAATAATCGTTAACTGTTGGTGGTAGCAGACGACCGCAGACCACTTGATAGACACAATCCAAAATATGTTCCCAAGAGCTCAAAGACCTGTCTGGATCAGTAGGATCAGCTTTTGGTGGTAACAGATGACCACAGACCACTCGATAGACACAATCCAAAATATGTTCACAAGAGCTCAAAGATCTGTCTGGACCAGCAGGATCAGCACGCTCACCAGGATAGTTTTTGTCAAGGTAGGACAACCACCTGTCGTTCACATCATTTTCAACCCCCCCAAAACACCACCTGACACATCCACCTGCTTTGTCAGGAAGTGCAAAAGGGTGAAGGTAGATGACTGCTTTCTTCAGGACTACATCCAACATTCTTCTGGCAACCTCCTCGTCAGTGATCTGAGGGTGCTTCCCCCGGATCTTGGGCATCATTTTGTGTATGTCACACAACTGCGTGGTCATTGCCTTCAAAATTTCCATCGGAACTTGGTTCTCCACTTGCAAAAAATCGGATTGCAATTTTGCCAACTGAAATCTATTGGTGAAAACAGATGCGTGAACTCATCCAGGGCGTCATGGCCAGCTTTATGTTGGAAGAATGCTACCACAAACAGAGAGTCCAAGGCCAACTGATATTGAACAACAGCTGGGTCTGTGCATCCAGAAGGATTTTCATACAATTTCTGTGCATGCTCAGGGTTTGGCACAATGAGATTGACCCACTCATCCCATGAGCTAGCATGATTGTCTTTTAGCTTCACATCCAGTATGCGAGCTAACTGAAGTTTGAGCCGTTGGACTGGTGATTGCTGCAGAGAGCGATGCTGAAGACCAAGCTGCAATCGAAACAGTTCAAAATATGCAGGTGTCGTTTGACGGAATTCTGTTGGGATCTCAAAGACAGTGAAATCATGTCCAGCAACATTCATATAGTTAATGGAATGGTCCTTAGGTTCGTCTCGAAGCTGTGAAAGCCAGGTTATTGGATCAGTGCCCATTGCCCAAGGCTTGTTTGATGCTCCTAAAAGTCTTGCTGGAAGGTAGAACAATTTCACAAGAATTGCACTTGAGCATGATCAGAATCATTCACTGTGCACATGGGTCACATGTGCTCTCATGAAAACATGGCTTGAACATTGTGTAAGGTCTCTGCTCACAATTGAAATTTGGCATTCATAAGTATTGCTTCTCTATACTTCCAGGTGTGATATAAACGTGGATGAAGATTCTCACCTCCCGAGAAAAGAAGTAAGCCAATCCCGTCCCAGTTGATAGACCTGCAACCCTGAAATGATGTTGAGTATACTGAAAACTAAGATGAGCTGATAAATTTGTGAAGTGTTAACTTGGAACATCACACCCAAGAGATTGCAGTGGGTGAAATGTACACGAAGTCAACTGCAAAGTGCATGTGAGGGGTGTGGGAACTCTGGGAGAGATGTACATGGAAGACAAACTGAAATACAGTCAGAGATATCACTCAAATGCAGAGAAGTGTGTCAGTCAAGATCTAAATTCTGATGTCAAATTCTGCGTGATTCTGATTGCTATTTCTATGCAACAATGTCGCCAATGCAAGATGCAGCTGATCAAGAGCTGATGTCAAGTCAACCAAATTGCAATTGTGACAACAATATTGAGGAATTTCACTCTAGTGAAATTTCATCCTAGTACTGACTTTCGATCAACAAGCGTTCATTTCAACACTAAGCAACTCCAGATTGAAACACGGAAGATGAAAAAAGGAAAAGATCCTTCTTAACAACACCTGCACCTGAAAGCTGAAGAAGCTCAATGAGATCAATGCCCCGAAATTTTAAGGGAACCGAAGGAAGGGGGGAATAGGGCAAGCTGCAAACTTACACAGATGGTACTTATGCTACGACAACACAGCCCAGCAGGAGGTTGAGCACAATTCGTGTAGAGAAGAAATGTGGTGTACATACACAGGGGAGAAGCACAAGAACCTTATCGAGGGAGTCGGTCCCTTTGACTAGAACATGAAAAATAGATAGATAGATCCCTTCCCACCACCGGCAGAAACGTTAGCGAAGGAAGGACAGGGTTCCGACAAGAATAAAGCGAGCTATTCCGGGTGCTACCCGAATTGCATCTCTTTCGCTAGTTTCCAGGACGTTGACGCGGCACCGATTGCGCGTTCGTACAAAACCAGAGAGAGCACGCGGTACATGAAAACATTGCCGACAAAAATCCGCGTGCTACCGTGTTACGTAGTTTCCAGTAGGTCGAGGAGGTACCTATTGCGCTGTCCGACAAACGTAAAGTGAGTGCTTCTGGTGCTATCCACGTGCGGAGCCGTCGGTCAAAAATGAAGCGATTGGCATCGGCGTGTAAGACGTAATTATAAGACAATAAGTGAAGAGAAGACTTGTGTTGAACGATTCATCCCCTTTACGAGATGCATTCATCTTTACGCTTGTCGCTGAAGATGCTTTGAATGCAACCCCCGTTTAGCAGCTTGCTACTTGTTGCGAGGTAGTGAAAGCTTCCAACCTCGAGGGATAGCTTGGGGATAGTAAGCCCTGAGGAGAGCGATCGTCAGCGAGAAGAGTGGTGGTTTTTAGAAGTGAATGCGCATTCCTCCACTCGCCGATACTCAATTCAGCCAGTAGTAAATTGATGCCTTCGGCCCAATCCAGGTAACACTCAAAATTTTGCATCAAAATCTTGTTTCTTTTTTTCGTTCAATCCTGTTGCTACGGGCTTTGATTATCAAACTTGAGTCTCCTTACTTCTTGAACGAACTAGACTTGGTTGCATTCATTACACGATTGTTTTCTAAGTTGTGGCAGAAAATGTACTCATGGATGCAGGCAAGAGAATCAGTAGATGGCGAAAACAGAGTCACCTGATGATTTTCTCCTATATTTAGATAACGCCTTTTGTCCCAGAGATGCTGATATATGGAAGTTCGACGGAGAGAAGGAAGTGGATATATTCAGGCCGGGAAACGGATCTAAATCCAACCTCGATCGTGCAAAAACCAACAACAAAATCACTAGTGATGCACGAGTCAAAATCAAAAACAGTGTTGCGAAAACCGGAAACAAAACCAGTGATGCAAAAACCGGAAACAAAACCAATGACGCAAAAACCAAAAACAAAACCTCTGTTGTAAACCACACCGCATCTACGACCGAATGGCGAGCGCACCTGAGAGGAGGTCTGAGACGATGCGTGAGATGTGGCAAGGTTATCCTTAAAAAGTGAAAGGCAACGGATTCTGTGCATGTGGAAAGAGAATGGCATGGTTCCATCAGATGCACAAAACGTTTCACTGACAGCACATTCCCAAGATCATGTGTGGTTATGTGTTATTGCACACACTTACTATCATCTTATTTCTGTTTATTTTAAGCTATATAGAATTGCAACTATGTTTTTAAAGTATGAGCATTGTGATCAGTGGTACATGCAATTGTGCGTACCACTCTGTTTATGGCATTTGTGATACCTATCAGAAACATGGTGGGCACATCTGTGTCGATTGTTGGTTGGTGATGTTGATCTGTGAGCCTTGTGCTGTTGTGACTCATTGTTGTGGCAGAACGTTGTGGTAGAATGCCAAGAATCAGAAAAGAGTCATTTTCCAAATATTGAAAATTCTAGTTGAAATTTTGTTATTGCATAGTGAGTGTGATTGTTTTGTCTGTAAGCAGTAAACAGGGATTGTCTGCCCCATGAAAGAGTGGGTTATCTTTGCAGCTTGTTTGTCTGGAGAGTGCTTGCCAACTTTCATGCAAGAGATGGATTCCATCTCTCACATACTTGTGCTGGTGTTTAATGTAAAATGAGGTCTTGTGGTTGCTGAAAGGAAGATATCAGAACACATATTCTATCATCTTGGAGAGAAGTGCTGCAGCATTATGGCCATCATCCTCTAACAGGAAAATGCACTCTCTCAAATTATCTCGTGACCATTTGTAGGCATACCCTATATCTCCTAGTGTATACACAAATTGGATATCTCTGTTCTCTTCAAAAATTCCAGGGCCCTTTGTTACCTTCTTTTTCTTTGGCATCTTCTTCAGCTTGACAGTTGCAAAGGGTTGTCCTTTCCTTCCACTCAGCATTCCCCTCTCATTTGGTTGCGAACTGGTACTCAATAGCCATGCATGTAGCTGTTTTCTGGAGTCAGGCCTCAATCCAGAAACTGGCTGGCACTAATTTTCTCTCTCACACGGATTACTCTCTGGTTCTAGATTCTCATCTTTTGCGTTTGGATTCAGTTCATTGTCAACATAGAAATCATGTATGCTTTCAGGCAAAGCATCAGAGGCAATTCAAGTAAAACATGTACATAGTTTCCTAAGAGTGTTCTGCAATAGATTGTTTGGGTGCTGTTGTGACCTCCAGTTTCCCTGGAAGAAGAATGGTTGTTTATCATTTTGGAATATACAAGAAAGCACAAAAAGAGTGTTCTTAGAGAAGCATGATTACTTCCTGGATTCAAAGTGTCAAGAAGTACAAAGTCAAAGAATGTGCATCAGGACTCAGTGAAGGCGTCTGGACTGCTCTTGTTTGACACTGTTAGCACAAAAGTGCATAAAACCACAAGCAACCAACCTCACACTCCTCTCCTTGGGATTCTTAGGTTATTTAACCCATCAAGCCTAAGATGGAAGCTTAACCCACACTCATCATGTTGGTACTAGAATTTCAAGTGTTTGAGGCTATTCATTTCTGCAATCTTTGGATTTGCAGTTTGCTGATTGAAAGCTTGTGTTGCATCAATAGGTAGTAGTACTGCATTTTAGAACCTTTTTTCCCTCACAAATCCACCTGAATGTGATAAAATGTAAGCCCAATCTTCATTATTTCTCGTGAAAGCCAGCTTTAGCCAATTCTGAATGTATTGCATTAAGAACATTGAATATCACACAACAAAACCAAAACTATCACTTTCCATTACACCCAGTCTGGCACTCACCATTGAAGCAGCTGAAAGTTTGAGTTGTGACGTTGAAAACACAAAACCCCGTTCCATGAAATATCATTGATACCAATCAAATTTGTCTTTAAACTCAGGCTATATTGCTATTGTTAAAGTTTTCTCAAAACTGATACAGGATGATGGCGCATGGGTGTTCATTGATGCATTCATTTCTTCAATATTGCAGGGAGCACTGGTCTTTTCATGATTTCTCCTGCTCATCATACCAGTCAGGTCTGGTCTCTGATAGCCTTATAGCCACCAGAGTTGATACCAAAGCTGAACCACTTACTGGTTGAACACTTATTGAGAGTTGCCACCTCCAAGTTCTCAAAACAAGGAAAACTCACACATGTGACATCTACAATTAAGCAAAATAGTAGTGCTCTCCAAAGAAAATTTGAGTCCTTTGTACAAAGTCCTCAAACAATGGCCATCAGGGCTCAGTCAAGGCTTGTGGACATCACAGTTGGCTATTAAACCTGGAAGTGCCTATACCAAGACAAATACCAGCGTCATCCCTTTTGAGATGTGTAGATTATCCAACCATGTGGCCTAAAACGAAGCCCTAATCCATACTTATTTAGATGGTATGTTCATTCCAAATCTTCAGGTTATTAGTTCTGCAATCTAAGGATCTCAATTGCACATCAAAAGCCGGTGCTCCATCACATATCAATTGCAATTAAGGCCCATACTATGATCCCGAGACACCTCAAGACCAGTAAGTATATCAGCACTTTCCCGTTCTTACAAAGTAGCAGATACCATCTGCTATCTACTACTACCTATTTAGTTGCCTCCTTGAAACTACTGCACACGGGTTTGATAGCATCCTATTTATATTGTTGCACCCAACTGATTATAAAAGGCAAAACAAAACTGTTTTTTTTCACTACAAAAATACGAAAAGTAAGGTGTCAACTAAAGGAGTGACTATATCAATCAACCAGTCATAACAAAGTAAATGAATGGAAAGCAGGTACAAAATCAATATGAATTAAGATCCCGGCAATTTCCTGTGCATCATAACATTAGATTGCAATTGGCAACATGTAACACTTCCATGTGCCATAATTGATTGACTACAGATGTTGGATTGAACCATAAAAGCAGAAAGCAAATAGGATTGTCATTGGCCATATAGAGTCAGCTCATGTGTCACTACATGACCAAAACTAGGTGTACACAGAAAACTCCTCCCCTCTTTCAACTTTTCCAGTCACATAAGAGCCTCGACACTAGACCCCTTTCTTTAAATGGAAAGCAAAACACTTATCAGATTAGATCTACAATTGTGAGAGGTTTACTGCTACTTTCCAGAAAGTGAATAGTCAAATATATGGCCAAACTTGCTCATGAAGATGCTGGCTCAACAGAAATGGGAAGAGTTTGAACTTCATGCAGGGTACTATCTTCTACAGACTCATATTGCCAGGGATTGTAAGCAATGGATTTAAGCTCTTCAATGTCAATTTCTTTGCCAGAGTTTGCAGAGTCAATTGCCTGGCGGCGTGCTGTATATTTCCCATTGTATTCATAAATTTCAAGGTCTCCCCATGGGGTTGGAGAAATGTCCTTGGTCATCCTGAACCACCGTGGTGTGAACTCCTCATGCTTCCCCTCCCTCATACGCTTTTCAGACCTTTGCCTCTCCTCCATCCTGACCAAGACAATTCATTTCTATGAGATTGCACAGATAACTCCACAATATCTCTCATAAGTATTGAGAAATCTCCATTCTCACAATTAACAAAAAATGAAGGTTAACACTCCATCAAGCCACAGAAAATTCCAATGAAGGAGAGACAAAACAGAGAACAAAGGACCAAGAAACAAAAACCAAAAGAGTACAAAAATAAAATAAAACACTAAAGCAGGATGAACAACAGTGCCAGTCTCACACCTGTTCAGGCACAACAGTGGTGTCAGTTCCCTCAACCAAACACAAACACAGCAAGAGTGACCATGGTCTTAACCTCAACACTGTCACTCGCAATGTATCAGACCATCACTTTAATCATGAATGGTAATGACTAGCTGCAATTACCCCACCACTGAGTTCACCAGCTGCCAATGGTGGGTGTATCTAAGTGTATAATATAATCTGCTTAAGACTTTGGGAAACATCTAATAAAAAATCCACATCCTCAGTTTGACTTGCATCTTCTGAAGCATGAGTCATGATGTCAGCTGGCATTGACAACACGATAACAAAATTGCTGGTTCATTCAAAATAGAAAAGTATTTAGTGCTCATGTCCCATACTTCGACTCCCTTCACTTTGATGCAGGGTTTGCATTCTAGGACATTAGATCTCAGAAAGAAGATTTAGAAATAATTCCATATCACCCAGATAAAATCACACAAATATGCTAAGAGGTGAGAGGATTATGTACCGTGATTTTTCAGTGCCAGCTTTGCTCATGTCACCCAACTCCAAAGCATATCGATCAGGCCGCAGTCGAGAATCAGAAGGAAGGAGTGCTTGTGGTGCAGTTTCAAAGCTATTGATCTTATGTGCAAAATAAGTGTACTGAAACTTATCCTGCTTAGGGCTGCCAGCTGCCTTCCACACCTGCACAAATCCAGCACATCCCCATCAACAAAGTACAAAGGAGATTTTAACCCTAAAAACACAAATCTAGTGCAACAGCATGAAAAAAGTAAAAGACAAAGGACCATACATATGAGCACAACAGGTAGGCAATGATAAATACACGTCAACAAAACCTGAACCAAAAATCTGGTTAACACTGTAGACAATATAAGAAGTAGCAGGATTCTTGCAACTTTGACTTAATACTGTAGACAATATCAATGTGATGAACAGAAAACTCCACAAAGGAAGTGATATAACCAGAAGAATGTTGTGTAACTCAATACTAACCCAAGACAAATACAACAAAAATTTAATTGGTCATAAGCTTGTGAGTGCCACCCAGAGAGCATCAGACCATGACCTTCATCATGAACAGCAGTAACTAGCTGCCATTACTCCTTCAACTCCCAATGGTGGGTATAGATAGTTGTATAACAGTAAGATTGAAACTAGGGCAGACAATTGTACGAAAATTTGTTTACTGGGTTTCTGTCACATTTTCAAAAGCAACAGGAAGATGCACTCATGATATCAGCTAGCACTCAGCAGGCATAGCTAATCAGAATCCTCATTTGAACTGCAAACAAGCTTGTGAGGGTAAGCTTCATTTCATTTTTAGCTTAACCCTGTACAAGCAAGCATCTGAGCCAAAGACAGAGAGAGGCCTAAATACAGGGTCATGATTGAGGCATCCTGCACCCTAAACATATTCTTTACGCACACCAGTGTTGACTATTTGGCTGCAATACATTTAAATTAGATACTGGAAAAAATATCAAGGTGATCAGAGAGAAAATCCGCACAACAAGGACAGGTAACCAAACAAATATTGTGTCAGTTGCAATCAAACTGAAACAAACAAACAAGAATCAGTGTGTTCCTAACCTTGTGACTGTCACAAAGTATCATTATGAATAGTACTGTGAAGAAAGCAAAACCATGAAATGAATCAAAGTGTGAAAAGGGCCAAAAGGGAAAGCAACAAAGATGAGAGATGTCAAGCGTGCAGATTTGAGAGATAGAGAGGAAAAGACCTCCTTAAGCTCTGTTCCAGGGAGGGGCTCTCCTTCCACATCACAAGGCTGGTAGCTCATGGATGTGTTCCACTTCCCAGTCACCATCAGTTGTGGTTCTTCATCCTTGCTATAGACATACCCATCAACCTCATAGCGTCCCTTTCTGCCATGAGAAGACATTTTCATAAATCCAGTTCCATAATGATGTGAATAGTTCCCTATGAAGACTTGAACACCTTAATATCAGAACATCTCTTGTGGGGCTTGACTCATGGAAAAGGGGAAGGATTCAGAAACTAGCCAGGCCAAGAGACAACTAGGAAAAAAGTTAAGGCTGTACCCAAACCAACCACAAGGCTGGAAGTAGAGCACAACTTTGTCACCAGTCGTGAGATTAGTCAAGACCATGTCACCAGGGGAGTCAATCCATGTTCGCCCAAAGATCAGGTTGTGCACTTTAGATGGTGGAGGCACCAGGTCCAACACCTCTCCTGACTTCTTCAGAACAACTCTTGTCCTGCAATCCAAAAAATTTATCCACCACAATGTTATTAAGATCTGTGCCACATCCTTAAATGGTCCCCTGCAGATGTGAGGAATTATAGCTAGGCTCTGCTGGCACTGGGAAATGTTAAGATTGATCTCACTCTCACAGCAGCAAATTATTGCCTGAGAATCATGTGTCAAATATCATATCTTGCTGACAGACATTATGGTTTTATGAAACAGTCCCCTAATCGCTCTCATGTTCACATCTCTCACCCCATCATCTGAGACACTAGATCTGTCAAATTCATTTGAAAGACAGAAACTTGAATATCTGCTCAGAATAGGCACTCTCTACAAAATGTAACAAGCCATGGTAATTCAACCAGCCATGCCAGGCCCATTGTGATAGAGTAAATGACCCAATTGACTAGGTCACATGAAAACATCCTAAAGGGGCATCAAGCTATAGTCTTAGGGCTTAGGTGGTGTTAAGACCAGGGTGAATAATCTTGTCATAGGAGATGCACCAAGACTTTCCCAAAGTCTAAAAGTTTCATACATACCGTCCAACAGGATAGACATCCACTGAGTTGCCCAGAAACTTTGTCTTCAGCTTTGATGTAACATCATAGGTGAAATGAGAGTTCTCTGCATGGCCTGAACTCATAGGTGGATGATGACTCACCTACACCAATGCCAACAAGGCAATAATATTACTGGAAACCTCCAGAAAACATAATGATAAACTGCCCTGTAACTGAGCAGTCACTTAAACCAGAGATTACTGTCAGAGGCTTTTCATTGTATCAGCAATCCCAATACAACTGAAAGAAGCTCTATTGCCTCATTCTGCAACTGACCTGCTCAGCAAGGAAGGTAACACCATTGTGGTTCACCATCTCATAAGTCTCTCCAAGTATAGGGTTGAAGGGCTTCCAAGTTCGCTGATATGCAGGGTACACTGACACTGCCCATGAAGCTGCAGAAGCAAACCCAGAAATAAATTCAACATCCCCAACTTGTAGAAGATCTGGTGGTGGTTTCTTGTGAATCTTCACCAACAATCAACCTGTTCATTCTAGAAACACATGGCAAAATGAGACAAGGAAACAATCAAAGTGGTTACCTTCTCACATTGCATGTACATAACCAGAGGAGTCACATACCTGCATAGACCATCTTCACATATGGGTCTGAGCATTCATCAGCCATGTCCAAAAGATAAGAATATTCCATCAACTGCAAACAGATGCCTCACTCAACATTACACCAGTGTCAAAACTGGCCTCAGCATCTGGACCCTAGTTGTAATCCAAATCAGAATCAACTTTTCATAAGAGTCTGCACAACTGAAGTAGGTTGTTTTGTCAGAAGATCACAGAGACAACTCCACAATCTCACTTTCAAAAGGTGGATAATTTCAAAAGGTCAAACAACCGACCCAGTTCACATCTCCTGGGCACTCAAAAAGCTAATTATCAACCTTTGCTGAAGCTCAGTGACATTTCTGTGCTCTAAGATGACATACCTCAGCCATTTTCTGCAGCATTGTCATGGGTTCAAATATGATGACAGGCAGGGTCACCATGGAGGTTATATCAGATCCGATATACTTATGCATCATTTTCCAATAGCTCTCTCTATCCTGTTCCACCCAATCAACAAGAAGAACAAAGGTGTAAAACCAACAGGATATACATGACAGTGTTTCGAAAGTGACAGACTCAGCTCAGCAGCTAGCAGAACACTTCCTGTCAGATGTTGGATATGGCAGATGAGTGAGGCAAGTTGAATTCACTTCCTCAGATCAGTGCACTAAACATCCTAATACACACAGTGAAAGAGCCCCAAAAACACCAAAAAGGACCTTAGAGTTTCGCACATCTGTAGGTTGGACATCCCATATTTACAGTTCACAGTCAACTTATTTGTCTTGAAAATAGTGAAACATAGAATTTGATTTCAGGTTCAATGAATAAATAGCTTAAAATTTTGTGAATAGGCTTCATTCTATTGTCAATCAGATTTGCACATACCCTACTTATCTTGAAATGAAAATCTCCAGTTTTTTTGCAGATTGAACTTCTTGCCCCATGCCAGTAAACTGCTGTCCTTGAACAACACATCTCTGACAGGAAAGTGCCAGAAAAGATTCCTGAATAGTACCAGTCTCTAGCTTCAAGTAGGGATGGGGAAAATCTTACCTCTTGCTTGAACCTGCCTTTAATTGCCTCCTCTTCGACATCATCTTGACCCCCTTCTGGATTAACTACCTCCAGACCTTCATATCCAAGCAAGCTGCAAAAGAAACAAAGATTGTTCAATACAATGATGCACACCAAGCTTGCAAGCATTGCTGATTACTCGTAGAAGGTATTACGGTTTGCCATAGTCTATCCAAAAAAAACAGAAAAACAAGACCTGCAGGCAGAATGGTGAACCCTTCTTACACCAAAAAAAAAACCAAGGACCTAAGAACAAGCATATCCACAACATTTAGTGATTGCACTTGGTTCGACATATCAAATAACTCCTCATCCAATGAGAATCAAGCTTTACATGACTCAATAATTTAGAGCAAAGTCGAAATCAAGGTCCATGATGCTATGCTTCAACGACAAGAAAACTATGGAAGCTGGGACAGGACATCATGAGCTGCTCATGTGTCTTCCATGTCAATACGTTGTTGCAGCATCTAGAACAAAGGAAACAAGCCTTCAGCACATCAAAGCAGCACAGGATCAGAGCTTTCCTCTCTTCACAAGAAAACCTCGCAGTCTTCTTCTCCACACAAACCAATTGAGTTTAAGCCCAAACAACAGTAAACTTTCACGGCCAAAAAATAAGGAGAACAATTTTCTGTTTGCAACAAGAAGAGCTGCTGCAAACTCTCGCTTTTACAGATCCTGATGCACACGCAAATACCGCTTCCATAACGACAGGAAAACATCGCCTTCATCCGAGACTAACAATTGAGAGATCCATAACAAAAAGCAAGCCGATCCATACCAAAAGGAAGAAAGAAAAACTCGTGCCGTGCAGGTTTTCGTTCCAGTCACAAAATACCATCGCATCTGTACTTCCCGGAGTAGAAGAAACACATCTGGAAAACCAAGAACGGAGACCCAGAATGGTAATCCAATTGTCCCCGAAGAAGAAAAATGCAGCATTGACATACCTGTTAACCTTGCTGTGCACCGCAAAACCGAAGTTGGAAAAGCCGGAGGTAAGCGCAGAGAGAAACCCTCCCCCTCCTCCTCCTCCTCCTCCTGTCTTTGCAGGATTACTCATGGCTGCTCGCCGCTCCTCCAAAGAAACACACAACTCTCACCGAAATCACTATCACCCTCTCCCAGAAGAATCCAACTGAACACCAGAAAAAAAGGAAACCCGAGAGATCCTCCGTCCACGTTTCTCTCCAGATTCTGCAGCTGCTAAAAATCCCTAGCAGGAAAAAAGGAGGAAGATTGGAGAGAGAAAAAAATAATTTTTTTCTTCAACAAAAAGAATATGGAAAACACTGCCACATAGCACACACAATGAGGTCAGACACAGCGAGAAGACGCCGCAGAAAGTGGAGAGCAGACGGCAGGAGCCAACGACGAAGCTCCTGGGCGATGGCAGAGAAAAAACGCTTAGAGAGCTTCACCCGCCAAAGCATTAGCCCTCCTTTCTCGTCTCTTTTCTATTATCCCCTGGGTTATTCTTTTACCCAACGGTTTAAACCTATAACTATTAGACTAAATCTCCTACCGTCAGGAGACAGAATAAGAATCCAAGCGGAGAAACTGGGCTGGGTAAATGGTGTAAACGGGGTAATCCTGAGTCTCTAGTTTTTACCTGGCTCGTTTTGCTATTTTCCACTGGGTTATTATTTTAGACCAACGGTTTTCACTTATACCCATTAGACTAGACTTCCTACCGTCAGGAGACAGAATAAGAATCCAGCGGAGACACCGACGCAACTGGGCTGGGTACATGGTGTACATGGGGTAATCCGGGGTCTGCAGTCGCCACCTGGGTTAGGTGTAATGGGTGTAGGGTAAGTAGCAGTCTAGACTAGGCACCTAGTCTAATGTACAGGTTAGGTGTAGGTACTAGGAGTCTACCAGAAGCCTCCTTCCAGGGTGTTCCAGCAAGGTGCCACTTAGCAAGGTACAGCCATAACGTGGCCCCTAGGTCAGGAGAGTTCCAGCGTAGGCTGCACTAGACATTCTGTCCTAGACATTCTGCACTAGACATTTTGTCCTAGACATTCTGCACTAGACATTTTGTCCTAGACATTCTGCACTAGGCATTCTGTCCTGGACATTCTGCACTAGAACATTGCTTGGAATGTCATTGGAAATGTTCTCTAAAGTGTTTTTTTTAAAACCTATGTTAGGTTTTGCACTTGTCATTGAAATTCGGCGCTAAATAATTATCAAGAAATTTTATTTTATTTTTTTTTAAACTAATTTGGCAGTTCAAACCATTAGAATTTTGGTTATATCACTTATGAGTTATAACTCTACTACATATATTCAAAATGTATGTGGGACCTTTGTATAATTTATTTATATTTAATGATTGAAATTTCAAAATATTAAAAATTAGGCCTTTTGGACCCATCATTTGAAATAACTAAATAAATATTTCGACAAATTTTGTCAATATAACAACAGGTGATATAAGGTAAGCTTATATGCAAACCCCACAAAGGAACTCTTGACATTAACTCACATTGATGTGTTTGTGACACCTTGTTGTGTAATAGAGCATGAATTCGAAATCCTTCTTTAGACTAAATCGATCCAATTTTATTTTTTTAATTTCTAGTATTTTTCAAATTTTAATGACAATACAAAGCGACAAACAAACAAACAAAAATAACTTTCCTTAATAAATAAATGTTGGATGTACTTTTTCACGAATGCCTTTTTTTTTTTTGAGGGAGGGTTGTTAGTTTTACCCTTAGGGAAGAGAATATGCATTGGCTTGAACTTGACTTGACGCGTGAATGACATCTAAAAATATTATGTGTTCAGATGATGGATGTACATCTTTGGTAGAGGTGCATGCATTTAGATGAGAAGTTCTAGATCTCATAATGGAAGTTTATAATTTGAGATTTGAATCTGCCATAAAGAATAGAATTATTAATTATCATGTGATGAATTGCTTGTGTTGTTTTCTCGTATTGAGATCTTCCAAATCAGGGAGCCTTGGCCATGCTCTTAGTATTGCTAGAAAGTCCTCGATGAATTTGGGGGTACACCAAGGTGGTTTGGTAAAGTTTAGACCATGCTCTTAGTATTGCTAGAAAGTCCTCAATGGATTGGGGGTGCACCAAGGTGGTTTGGTAAAGTTTAGACCAGTGTTTGGCGGATATCCTAAAAATTTGGATATCTTCATCGGATATTTTTCAGGATATCAAAATTTTTGATATTCAAAGTGATGTCCTTATCTTTGGATATCAAAATAATGATATCTAATCATATAATATCGAAACAAACTTTATTTATTTTTAAATATGATATTCAGGGCGGATATTAAATCCATGCTCGGATATGGATATGAGAGGGATTTAGGTTTAGGGTGTAAGTTGTTAGGGGGATCAAAACAAAATTGTGGGTATTAGTATAGGTCTTTACAATGGAAAAAAAAATTGCGGGTGTTGGTGTAGGCCATTACAAGAGAAAAAATTGTTGTGGGTGCTATCATTAGATCTAAAATAAAATAGGAACCCTAAATCTAAAATAAAATGGGGTTTGAACTCAGTTCGGGCCCCACTTTTTCCTTTCTCCTTCTCCTCACGCTCTACTCTCCTTTTCGCGTTGTTGTTCTTTTTTTCACGTCGTGTTGTTTCTATCATCTTTTCCTTACTGCTCTCCTCTTTGCATCATGCCGTTACTGTATTTTTCATGTTGTTACTCTCCATTTCGCATTGTTACTACTCTCCTCTTTGCATTGTTGTTCTCCTTTTCATGTTGTTGTTATCCTCTTTATGCTACTATTGTTGTCCTCTTTGTAGTGCTGCTTTCCTCATCGCGCTATTGCTTTCCTTTTTGCATTGCTTAGTTTTCCTCTTCATGTTGCTTGGTTTTTCTCTTCACAATGCTTGATTTTCCTTTTCACATTGTTGTTCTCCTCTTCGACTACTTTTATATTTCAAGTACAAGGTTCTTTGCACTACTATTCTCCTCTTCATGCTATTATTGTTGGTGTGTTGTTATTCATTGAAGAATCTTGTATTTACCCCATGCATTCCTTCTTGCAAGAATTGGGAGTGGTTAGGAATCAAGAATCAAAAACTTTCATTTTTTCAATAAGTATTTTTCCCTTTACTTATTTCCATTTTTTTAATTTTTTTATCTCATGTCTTTCATTCCTTCTTTTTTTTAAATTTTGGCTTTTGGTTTGTGGTGCAAGGCTTGTTATAAATTGTTTTGGAGATAAACTTAAACCCTTGTACTTTTGACAGTTTTATCTTTGCTTACTTGTTTTGCAATATTCTTTTTTTGCTTGTTTATAAATGCTTTGTAATTTTATATCTTTGTTTATTTTGTAGTTTTTTTTATCTTTGCTTACTTGTAAATGTTTTGCATCGTATTTAGTTGTGCATAAAAACAGTATCATCACATCACACAACAAAACCTTATATTTGTTTCCTTGGTTTCTCCATCATTTGGCCTTGTAAAACAATTGTGAAAGATGGAAAGGTCAAATGAATTTAATAATCAAACAATGCAAATCGAAAAACATATGATATGCATAAATGACGAAATTGAAGTTAATCAAGTAAGGGAAGAAAGAAAAAATCCAAGTCTACAAATTGAAGTAAATAGAGTGTTAAGAGAATTTGATGAAAAGAAAATGAAACAAATTTTGCAACATTTGCAAACTCAAAGAAAAAAATGGCATCCTCATAATAGAAATGCACTATGTTGGTCTTTTATTGTGTTCATGATAACTCAAAAGTAAACTTGGATATTCTTCAAATGATGCATTGATTATTGAATCATTTTCAACCTGTTGTTTATGCGAATTCAAAAAAACAATTAAAGAAAGGTATGGTAACATATTATAAAACAAGTGGCATAACATGTTTGCAAAAACATCTTGATGCAGACCATTCAACAATTTATAAAAGGTTTCAAGAAGAAATTAATTATCAAGGGAAAGAAAATGTTGAGAGACAATCTACAAAGAAAAGGTTTCATATTTCCAATTCTTCCATATTTGGATTTTTTGCTTCAAAGATCCCTTAAAAAAGGATGATGTAGAACAAACGATATTTGTGAAAAAACTTGCATTTTTAATAGTGAAAAATCATTTGCCTTTACAATTTGTGGAAAGTGTGTGGTTAAAATATTTAATGTTACAATTATGTTTTCGTGTGCATTTCATTTTTCAAAAATTATTTTCAAACATTGTTTTGCCTGAATTAGTGGAAAAAACTAAAGAAACATATGTTTTCCCTGAATTAATGGGAAAAACTAATGAAACATATGTTTTCCCTGAATTGGTGGAGAAAACTAAGGAAACAAATGTTTTGCCTTTACTAAATGATTGTAGTTGTGTTACCACCAGTTTTGATTTGTGGATGTTCAAAGGTGCACATAATGTATTTGTCTTGGTCATAAATTTTTGGGGATTTGATTGGAAACCAAAACATGTTTCTTTTGATTTGTTTAATTTGTTGAAACTACAGGACAAGCATTGGCTAAAAATCTTATTGAATTTTTAGATGTATATGGCTTGAGAAATAAGATCATAACATATGTGAAGGATGAGGGTCCAAACTTAAATACATTGACCAATGCTTTGAAGTCTGTTGTTAAATTTGAAACTTTAGGTTTAGAAGAAAGTTTTCAAGGAACTTGTTTTGGTCATTTTTTTCCAAAGTGTGCCAATATGCCACAATTGATGACAAAGTTTGTAAAAGTTTGAAATATGTGTCTATTAAATTTGCTTAAGTAAATTTGTAGAAATGCATTTGATGCACCCTTGCATTCCTTGAAAGATTCAAATGTGAGTTCGAAAGTGAAAATATCGAAAGGAGTTGGGGTACGCTTTTTAGCTCGTAACATTTTGAAGGTAGAAAGGCGTGTTAGAGCTTCAGGATGGGGACTAAAACAAATGACAAACAAGTCAATTATTCACATAAACTTACACAAACCAAACAACAAGTTGGTTAATGCATAATTGGAGCACTTTTGGTGCATGGATGAACCATGGGCATACACGAATTCACAAAATTCACCGTGACCTAGACTTAGGGGAAGCCACCACCTTCCCCTTTATAGTATTTTCTATGGTTAATCACAAAAGTTGCATGTAAATGTCATTTTGTCCCATGACTCTCAACTTGGGAATCTTAAATCTCCCGAAATTAAGACTTCTAGAACTTGGAAAGGCCATAACTTCTTGTAAAAACTTCTAATTAAGGTGAAGTATCTTTCGTCAAAAGCTTTCCAACAATATGTGACAAATGCCACTTGCACACACATATTTTAGGGCGATTCCCAACTTTTAATGGTTGGGAATCAAATTTGCATTTTGACACTCGACCCTTCTTTTGGCCATAACTTGTGTTTTATATACTTAAATGGGTCATGCAAGCCCATTTTTAGACATCTACGTTCGAAGAAATTTCTAATGGTATAATGAACTTTTTAATCCAATGAGTTTTGACCTCTAAAATACATCTGTGGGAATTCAAGATTTCATAGGGATTCCAACTTCCAAAGTGAAAATCCACTTGGGACTGTGTGGGTTCATTCCCTCACACTCTCAAGAGTGCAAATGTGATTCCTGGGTTGCACTCTTAGTCCACACCTTTCCATGCCTTTGCTTTGCTCACAAGACCAAGGTTAAGGTCATAACAACATTATTTGGCAAAGACATTTAGTAAAGGTTGTTAAGAATGGAACTTTGTTTGCATTAAAGTTGGTTTGAAACCCAAGAAACTAAACACTTTAGTGAAAACAAGGTTAGTTTGGATTTCATACATTTAATTTTTTGTTCCATTTTTGCAAGTCTATTACTTCTAATTTATTTTAATTGTAAGTTTTTTTTATTAATCCTTGATCTACTTTTGAAGGTTTGTGAGTAAAATCATCTTATTTCAAGAGTCATTATAATTTGGGGCAACAATCGTCTTATGTTATAGTCAACAAACTGGAGTGAGGGTTATTGGTTGTGTCCTTCCACCTTTAACTTGGTGCATATCTCAAATAATTGTTAATGTTTTGTTTTCAATTGTAAGTGCTTATGTGTTGAACCAATCTCATGGGCATTGGTTACTTTTTAATGCTTTGAATGTAACAATGATTATGAACCTAATTTTTTTTTTAAAATCTGGAATTTCACTTAACTTGTAGGATTTAATTGATGATGATTATGTTATAGCCCATGAATTATCATTACTTGTATGTAACATTAAAAAAGAAATATGTGGCATTTTAGATGATTTTCTTTTATTATTTAAAAATTATGAAAGAAATAAAACACATCAAATGTTGTCCCTATTGTTAGACCCTACATTTAAAAGTTTGAGGTTGGTTTCATCTCTTATTAATGGAGAGCAAGTTGTTTCCATTGTGGAAAAGTAGGACCAACGATCTTTATTTCCTATGCATTTGAAATGCTACCACATCTTCTACTTTATGGCAGAATTTGGACTTGTGACAAATATGGAAACTAATGAAGAAAATAGCTTGGACATTTTTGAAATGTCTAATAGAACTAATGAAATCAACAAAGGAGGTGGTGAACAAGGAGTTGTTAATGTTTAGAGGGTTTCAAGTGGATGCTAAGGACATTAAATGTCCTTTAAAGTGGTGGGCAAACACAAGTCTCTATTTCCAATTGTGGCATTTTTAACTAAGTTAGATTATTACCATTGTTGGTTCTCAAATAGAACCTAAAAGATTTTTTTCATTGACTAGAATTTTCACAAATTTGAGGATATGTCGTTTATAATCAAATAATTTAGATAATATTATTTTTGTTTATAAAAATTGGCCTAGTGATCCTAGGGTGGGTTGTAGTTCACCTTCTAGTTTGATAGAATTGATTGAGGCTAACATTGCTTTAGAGGAAGAATTAAAACAATATGAAGGTGAATTTGAGCTAGATGAACTTTTAGACTTGTAATTTGTAAAATATTTTTGAAAAGAAAATTATTTATCTTCTTATCCCAAATGCTAGGTCATACTGAAATTTGGCATTGGATTTTTTTATTTTTATGATATCCTTATAGAATATTACAATGGATTTTTAAAATAAAAATAATAATAACTGGAACTAACATATAACAAATAGGTGAATAATCAGAACCAACGGATATTTTAAAAAGTTATATCCACCCAACACTGGTGTAGACCTATGGTGTAGGCATTATTGAATTGAATTTTGAGTAAATTTATCATTGAAAGTTCAATACAATCCAAATTAAAAATTAAAGTGAAAATTCGGGTGCAATCTTGGCAATGTTGGAAGGCTTTCCATGAGTAGGCTTGCATGCAAGTAATTTCTAAATTTTAGAACAAAGATGCAAGACATATTCTCATTAACAATTCAATAAAAATCAGAAATCAAATTTGAATAAAAATTGGATTTCAGACTTAGGTTAAAAAAGCGTACCACTTGCCTTTTCAAAATTCATTCAATGTTATAATTATGTGCTCAATAGCTCAAGCCACACTATTAATTACTTGGGCTCTATGTGTTATTGTGTAGTATTACGGACAATGAACTCACCGAAAAAATGAATTGATTTTGTGAAAATTAAGTTTTATTCATATGAAAATATTGAATGACATTGCATACAACTTGAATTGAATTCAAAATTTTAAATTGAATTTCAATACATTTAATTCAAATGAAAGAATTGAGATGCAAATTGGTACAAAACATATTGAAATTTTATTCATGATTATGATATTAAATTTTTAAAAAAAACATAGATTCGAAAAGTCACCTTTCCATTCCTTTCTACTTAAAAGTCAAATAAACATATTTCAATAATTCAAAAGGATGACTTATGAAAATTAAAATTATTTTACCTAAACCAACTCCAATGAATCATCATCATTGAAATTGTTTTTGAAGAAAATTGTTAAAAAAAAATCTTTCAAATCTGAAAAAACCCAAAGTTTCATTTTTCCAGCTTAATAAGGTGCTTAAATTTGAAGTTCATGGGACAATTTGATCTGGATCCATCCCTAACTTGGGTCATGTTAATTCTAAGATTTTTTTTCCCCCTTCCTTTATTAGTGTGATTGGAAGGTTGGAAACTGACTGGGATACTTGAAGCATAATTTCTAACAATGTGTGGGGATGGTGAAATGGCAACATATATCGTAGTATCTTTATGCCATGGGACAGTTCATGTAAGTGCATTTAGGCCCTCAGCCATTATGCAAGGGAATGCATTCACTGCAGTGCCTTTCCCTACACAAAACCACCTCAATACGCTTGTACTCAGTGAGAGCTTTCCAACGATACCAAGAATGTGATGAGGGGTCCCAAGTTTTGGGAGATGTTAACATGACAAACTTCCTTCCTTCCTTCCTTCCTAATTAGATAGATAATTAGCTTCAAAGGACTTTGACCCCTAAATCCCAGAGCTAATTTCCAAATTTCTGGAGAGTTTAAAAATTGAGTACTTATTGGGTCTTCTTCAATGGGAAGATCATGTCATAACAAACTCTGTAATGACCTGTTCAGAGATTGAAGTGTATTTTTTGAGGCTGCCTTGAATCCATAATATTCCCTTGTGACATCTTATGTTTTCTGGGGAGGTTGTCTTATGTTTTTGCATCAGACTCCTACAATTTGTAAGGGCCTGTCACTTTTTCTTTGGATGATTAATAGAATCTTGGTGATTAAATTTTTTAAGAAAATTCTGACAGTTCATTACGCATCGTAAGGTCCTTGGACGGGGGCATTGCCAGAATTTGGTGCTGCCTTTAGATGCTTAACAGCATCCATATCCAAACTCATGTGTTCTTCAGTTGTCAACTCCTTTCTGTTTGGTCTAAGAAAGCAGCAATGGAAGAGAGAGAGAGCAAATGGAAAGAAAAGTGGAAGAAAACTTCTCACTGGGACTGGCTCCCCTTCGGTTCCAACTAGGCATTGCACCTCCACCTGACAACTTGGTATGTAATTGTAGCTGCATCTTTGAGTTTACTGCTTCTCCAGTGCAAAATGAAGAGGTGATCCTTTTGATCTTATGTTACATGTTTCCATTTGTTAGTTATTTTTGTTATGGGATTTGTATGTATGTGTTTTTCACAGAGCAGGTAGGCAGAGCAAATTGTTTGGCCAAAGATGTAGGAGATTTTTCTTTACCATAGATGCTTCTTTGAATTGTGCAATATGCATGTTCCTGCTGAATATTGATCTGGACATTTGGGTCTGGGTACAGATGGTGATTATGACACACTACCCACATGATCTAATGCGGTGCTGTGTTGCACAAATCAATTCAGTGTGCTATGGCCTGCAGTCAGGAGATGTGATGGCCACAGAATGGGATGGAGTCTGATGAACTTGGTGTGAAGAGTCTTCACCTGGATTAGATGTTCTTGTAGGTGCTGGTCCGGACCAGAGGTCTTCCTGCGATGGAGACCCTGACCTTCGAGGCAGTTATGAAGGATAAGAGCCTGGATGGCCAGCCCCAGCTGTTCAAAGAAGAGGTAAAAGTCTGTATGGACCTAAAGAGATTGACCAGTATGACTATTAGTAGGTACTAATGTGTGTTTGAGCAGGTAGCATGTGATGCTGCTGGACCATACAACCATGAGGGTTTCAAGCCCTATGAGTAGCAAGGTTAAGAACATGCAACTGCTTATGAGCAATGAACCCATCCAAGGAGCAGTGTTAGGGAGGCAGAGGGAGTGAGGAAATGTAGGTGAGGGAGAGAGAGAAGATGTCAAAATGGGAGGGAGAAACTGGTGTTGGCACCAACAATCTAGCTTTTCAACATTTGAAGTGGCCAAGAGTCAATGACCCTACACACCACCATGTTCTGCAGGACCATGTGCTAGCAGACTGAGTCAGCAGACGTGGAGTGCTCTAGTGAGTTGCTGTCTCAGCTTGGTGAGTGGAGGAGAATCCATGGCAACTGCATGAGCTGCATTTGCACCAGCAGCTTTTTGTTCAGCGACAGCATATAATAAGTTTACTAATAGCACTTCATGGCAAAAAAGTGAGAAATCCACTGGAGAATCTGATGAGCTTGCCAAATGGTTGGGAAAATGAGGTGGCACAAAGAGCAATTTGGCCCTATCAAATGACATCAAGCTGGCTCATCTGAGGAAAGAAGCAGGGTAGTCAGTCATTGAAAATAGAGAATGGGTGACCAAAGACAGCTTCTAAGGTGGAAGCCATGGCAGAGGCAGAAATACTGCTGGCAAGCAGGAACTTAATAGCAGTGCATGGAAGTGAAGGCAGGAAGGAACAATCAAATGTGTGCAATTGGGTGCTTCTCTGTGTCTGGCAAGGGTCACTGACTGTATGGAGGATCCTCATGCAGACACTCTACAACAGCTGTGTCCTCGGATTGTGCAGCTACTCAAGAGTTCTGGATCTCCTTGACCAACATACTTCTGTGCTTCCCTGCCATTGGAAGGCTAGTGCAGCTATTCAAAGCATAAATTTTTGATTCTACCTTGAATGGCAGCTCGTTGTATGGACATCCAGATCCTGTTTTTCTTGGCACATGCAGCTTGAAACAAAAAAGTAGTGGTCATGCCTGTCAAATCACTACTACATCAGACCATTGTCAAGTGTTTATTCTTGCAGTGTGTGTGACCATTGCATGTGTCTTTCCTTTTGTTTGTGATCCAAATGAGCCTATTTATTATGTTGCTTGACAGGAATTTGACATTGCACATCCTGCTCACTAGTTTTGTAATTGTCTTGTAATGATAAGTGACAGTCTTAATTTGTGCAGGTGCTAGGAGTGGTCAATCATTGCCTATTGGAAACCCCTTATTTGAAGTGTTGTAGAGGAGCTTGAGGGTGCGGAGTGCGCAGCACAGAAAGCTGCAGCTGACAATTAGGATATTTGGCCCCAGGCTTGAGCACCTCCAAAGCATCTTGCACCGCTGCCTTGTAAGATGCCAGTTTTGCCAAGGTTTCTGAATGCCTCATGTATCCATCTTTTAGCCAATTCAATCTCTTTCCATTTGTTTTGTCCATAGATTATGGAATTCAGTGAAAACATGGTTTGTATGTTTTTGAAATAAGTTGATTTGTTTTCAAATCATTGATGCGAAGCATTCGTGATTATGTACAAGTGATATTCAAAATTGATATTTTGAGATATATACATTTTCAAATGCACATCGTACTTTGAAAATAAAATTTATGATAAATACATGACATCGACATGCTGAACTCATCTGTGTATATGCAGATGTGATTGAATGTTGAGATCATCCGTGATGATGCAAATGACAATGAAAAATGAAAATGCTTAGTAATGGACTTTTATCAAATTTACTCTTTGTATTTGACAGGGCCTCCTCCCCTAACAGAATTTTGGGTCTGCAGTAAGAGGGATCAAAATTTTGAAGGTTTCCAGCACATGGGATTTTCAAATATTTTGATTCTAGTTTTTTTATATATGTCTTACTTTAGGACATTACTTTTCTATCATTATAGTTATTTCATATAAGATATTATGAAATTATCATTCAAAAGCAAAGTTAATTTTGTCTCTCTATTTGTTTAATTGCAAAAATTATTTTCTCCTCCTATGAAATGGGATGCATAGCTAACATTAAGCAACATGGACCTCATTTCTCCAATTGGAAGTTTTTTTAGTTAGTATTCATCAATGTGGATTCCAAATTTGTATACAATTCATCAAAATTCCCATGAAATGTCTAAGAATTAAAGGTTATTTGAAAAGCTAAATAAGTTGTCATTCAGACAAAAACTTGAATTAAATATATGTAAGAGTTGCATAAGAGAAAAAAATATGTTTAAGGGTTTAAAGCTTAAACTTTAAGGCAATGTTGGACCAGTATCATAATCCCTCTTATAACCCATTCAAGGTTTTAGGCAAGTTCTCATAACGAAACTCAAAGGTTATCATCGCTTCTAAAATTGTCAGGTTGAGAAAACCACAATTGATCATTTAGTAAAAAGAAAGAGGAACTAGTGCCAAAAATGCAGTCCCTAGCATCAACCAATATCCCAAGTGGGTTTGGTTTGGTAAAATTGTAGCATCATTTTCTGCCACTTCTGGAAGCAACAGGAAATGTTGTACATACAGCTGAGCAGTTTGGTCATGATGTTTGCTCAGCACTTGAGAGACAAAACTAATAAAAATAAAATCAGTAGTATTCTCACTCAACCTGCAGATGTCCATAGTCCATACCGTAGACCATGAACTGCTTGTTGTAGCATAAAGAAGAAATGGAGGTGACGACATGTTTTGTACTCTCCTTTGTTAATTGAACCAATTTCATATAACCAACAAAAGGAAACAAAATATTTTCAACTTGATGCCAGACAAATTTGAAGAAGAACCAGTGAGGATCATTTTCCCAATGTGCCAGAACCACAAAGATGTTGCGGAACCTGCTCAACATTTGGGTATTCTCAGCAGACATCCAACAATTGATGATTGACAAATTGTCATGTTTTTCATGACAAAAAATCAAAGCAATCACACAAGATTTAGCCTAAAATATCTTCAACATTGTTCTCACTTGTAAGCACTCTGTGAATTTTCTAGCAGACTTATTTGTGATTGATTAAGGACATCTCATCAATGTATAACCTCACCCCTACTTCGAGTCAGAGCTTGGTCCAAAGCATCTGCACCAACAAACTCCTCATCAATTGCCTGCATTGTACCAAGTCCCTGGGCTTCAGCTTCCTGCCACAAATCCAAATAAGCCAAAGAAGCTTAGAGGTGAAGGTAAAAACAAGCACATATTACATTACAGACAGACAGAACCTATCGTCTGATCATGCAAATGGAATCCTCATAAAATTAAAATCTCACAGCAGAAACTAGAAACCAGATTTTGTTTTGTACCATACCAATAGAACAGTACTGTGGGGAAGAGCAGGCGCCTCTTCATATTCTGCAGCATCCAGTTCTTGCAGGTGTTGGTTGTTGAGGAACTTGGGGAGAATATACTGACGGACAGGGATCAGCAGCATGATTAACACAGGAAATAAGACCCCGGCTATTGGGATCCAAGTAATGCCAAAGCATGCCAATAAATACACCAGTTGGAACACTGTGAAGGCAGCCACAACTTTGAAAGGAACAGTCTCCACAAATTTGAGATGATTCTCCTCCAGAACTCTACAAGAATCAAGATGGGTCTGTCAGCAATCCCTTCTCAATCCAGCATATTTGAAAGATTAATCAGGGAAAGCTCAATTTGATTGCATTTTGCAGGTTCCCCATTACACCAGGGACAACTTCTTATGAATCCTGTGAGAGACTCAACTGTGGGCACAAAGAACTGAAATCAGCTATCAAACACTGCATAATTAAATACTCACTTATATCTCTGGCTTGGAGAAGTAAAAAGCAGACAAAGTCTTTCCCAAAATTGGTTTCCAGGCAAGCTTTCAATAGCCATGTAGGCAAAGTACCCTGACAATACTGCAGTAGGAATCTTCTTGATTAAGGGCATGGCACCAACACAAGCTCCAACCATCAATGATTGCATCAAATTGCTCAACCGTTGCTCTTTCACTTCGACTGGGAGAAGAGGCTCAATGTCCCTCTCAGGATCAAACAATTTCTGAGCTACTACACTCTCAAGGTTCCCATTGATTGCATCATGACCCACATTGAACTGCAGCTCCTTGAAGGCCTGCAATGTAAAACTAACAGAACACCATTAACCAACAAACAGTATTCAGAGATGACAAACCCGGATCAAAGACCAAGGAATTTGCAGTTTGCAACTAAATAACTTCTGATTCTTACTCCAAACAAAAGTCAACAGAGAATCACATTGCAAGACATGCATAGTAATAAAGCTTGATGAACCACATTGCTAAGAGACATACCCGAGGGGTAGCAGGGGAACCAAGAGGTGACTCTGATTGCTGATACTCCTGTTGTAGGTCACTATAAAGCTGTGATAAGGACATCTTATGCTTCAAACCCACCAAACTTCTCTTCACCAACTTGCTGCGGACCAACTGTGGAACAAACAATAATTAGCTGTCAATACAATAGCACTTTACAGTGTCCCTCCCATTCCAGAGACCACAGGTCATGTGGTTTCACCGGGATACAGTTGATTCCTGGCAGAGTGGAAAAGTATAGCTCAGATTTTGCCAACAAGTAGGATGTGTCATGGAAAGTCCACAAAACCTCTTTCTTCAAGGTTGCAAGGCTTTTGGTGTGCATAGGTGATTGAGGAATGACTCCATGAGATGGTGGAATGCCAAGTAACCCACAAACTGAAACCTGCAAAAACTTACACTGGACAATTAGCAATTCGGGCAACTTTTTGTTTCAAATGGGATTTCACAAGCTTATATGCTGAAAACATTACAACAAATTTGTTCTGATGCTCTGCTAGCTATGGTTGGTACAAAATTGCCTTCCAAAAAGGGATGGAAAGAGAAGCCACTACCATCATGCCCAGAAGAAGCAGATCATAGTGGAAGGCAGAGGGTTTGCGTAAATTAAACTCCTTCTGTTGAGCCAGTTGAGCAGAGACATTGTGGTCAAAGTAGTAGAGCACAGCTATCATTGTTGCTGGAACAAAAGCTCCTAAAATATACAAGAATGGCACACTCTTCATGTCCTGCAAAATGAAGTTTTTCCAGAAATTGAGAGGTCCTAAAGATTTGGCAAAATGTCTTCCACAAGCACTACAATGGTTAAAATGAAACTGCAGAGTAAACCTCTCCTGTACTTGCATAACAGCTGTAGTAGTAAAGGAAAAATGTCAAAAACGCATAGTTGATTTCTTTATCTCAACTTGAAAGGAGATAATTGGTTTTTTTACAAGTCTAAACTTATGAAGCAACAGATGGGTGCCAAGATTATTACAAACAAAACCTCAAGAAAGCATTTGCAAGGTATGCAAAGCTACCCATTGTAATAACATATCACCAATCAGGAAAAAATGAGACATAGAGGGCTTGTCCTCATGATGACATAACCTGCCATTATGGGAGGACACAAGGCATTCATAAGGTGCAAAGAGTCGCAAACTTGAATATTCAAATGGTATTCAAGTAAATATAGAAAAGTGAACCTACCTTGATAATAGTCCAGTTGCCAGTTGCTTTAGAAGCCCATGGATCAGGACTGGACAATCGCCTGGGTATACCATCAGGCACAGATCTGGAAGGTGCATATGAAATCCCAGTCCAGACAAGCACCATCAAAGGAACTCCATAGTCTGCAGTGAAGCGCCTAAAAGAACCTGGGAGAAACAGCACAAATAATACATAACTCACCAGAGCTGCATAACAAAAATTACTTCAGAGTCCATAGATGTCAAATGTGACTCACATTTCAAATGCCTGTCCACCCTTTAAGAGCACTTGTGGTTGAAGCTACAGGAGGTTCTTTGTGACAGCAACAACCTTTGTATGGGACAGAAATTTAAGATAAACCTGACCCGTACCGCCACGACCTTGCAGTCCTGGTTCTGAGAGCACTCCACAAAAGCCCAAATGTGAGGACAAGTCCAAACATTCCATTACTGAAGCGCCATGGAAACTGAAACTGCTCAAGTGTTGGAACCTCCTGCTTTGGGACTTGAAATTCCATAATGATACCCTGGGGGTAGCACACCATATCAGATCAAGTACTGAACATCCATGAGCATAGAGGATATTTATGATCGGAAAAATCGCAACAATGGAGTTCCACAACCATTCCTTTCACATAACCTCACATAAGAGATAAACTTTTGTTGAATATTGGCCATAAAGCTTACATAGACCGTGTAAAACAGCAGACTTGCAAATTTTCTGCAGTGAAGTGAAATACTAGCAAAGCTTAGACCAAACCTCTATTGCCTGCTCAATAAATAGGACAGCAATCAGCAATCCAAAAAGCTCCCCAGCAAGCCTTGTGAATCTGTTGATGAAAGAGCAAGCTCCTAGAATTGACAAGAGAAACAACAAAAGCGCTGACCACACACACACCCTGCACCCACAACAAATGATATCTCATCAGAAGCACCCCATTAATCTGAAATTCATAAACTCCAACTTGTGTAGTCCTAGAATTAGCCAACCCAAAAAAAGAAAAATATGGCAGAAGCAAGATGGTAGTTTGATGCTCTCAATCCTATGGCCAATCAAAATCTTCAACGAATGCAAGAACATGAGCACAAAATGCTATACAATTCATCACATGTACAATTTACAAGTTTTTGTCTTGATCATCACTGGACTGGACACCAATAAACCAAATGTGCATCTAACTACACCTAAGCCTAACAAAAAATCAGTGTGTTGTGAAACCATAACCACCCAATAGCAGAGATTCTCACCTCAGTTTATCCAGTTCAGGGTTTATCAGCTAAAAACCCCACTTTTTGATCAGGCAATGAAATGTGTTCACCAATCAAAGACACCAACCCCAAGGCTCATGATACTAAGAGCCTCTTCTCTGGAAAGGGATTTGTGACATTGAGGGGATTCAAGGAGACCTAACTCCAAAATCACATAATAGTCAAGGTCCAAAGCTGGATGTGATTTAGAAAGAGTCAAAAAAACTAACAAAAACTTAGCTACAAAAGGAAATGGATCTTACCATGCTGCCCAAGGCAGGAATAGTGCTGGTCCCAGTTGGCTCCTCTGCTTTGCAAAATTGAACATAAATGTATACATTAGAGAAGTAGGCTCTGATACTCCAACAATAAGTAGTGGTTGTCCTCCCAGGATAGACTGGATGATTCCACAAATAGATGTAGACACCAATGTCTGTACTGCTGTAATAAGTCCATCTATAACAGGCATACACAACATGATTACCATTTCAATCCAGGAATGATTCCTATGTGTAACGAACTGCCTATGGGATTGCAGAGAAAACTCCACAACAACACTTCAAAGGTGAAACAACATTTTTCATTCTTGGTCACACATCAACAACAAACACAAGAAGACTGAGTGAAATCATAATAAGACTATCACCTTTATCATGAATGGCAGTGACTAGCTGCCATGACTACTACCGACTGACCTCTTCAGTTCACGACAGTGTGTGTGCAGATTAGTACATGATAACCTGCTGAAAATTCCCAGGGAAACAATTATACAAAAATATGCATCCTGAGTTTAATGTTGGCTAGCACTTGAAGGATAAAAAGTTTAAGTAGTACCCTCATTCAGGCTGCAACAAGAAGAAGCTTTTAAGGGTTTAAGCTTTCGTTTCGTTTTAGCTTGCCCCAGGTGTACCAGCAAGCATGTCCAGCTTGAGATCATGATTGAAAGCAGGAATACCATCATGCAGTTCCATTTCACATACACTTCAATCTTGGTCACAGAATGTGTTTTTGAGGGTGCGATGGGCTTATAACTTTTCCAACTACCAAGTGTTGCAAAGGATATGGTGTGAATTGTTCTTCACCATAGAGAACTCTAATTCTATTGAACTATAGAAATCTGCAGTTCTGAGGGCTGGATGTTGTGAAGGAGACTGCTAATTGTTAATTTTTAGTGGGCATGCAATATCATTCCAATGTTCTGACAAAAGTATAAAATGAAGAAGTTTCAGATGAAGAAAGAAGGCTTTAGGAGGGTTAGGAGAGATGTAAAACAACTCACTTGTGTCCCTGTCAAGTTGCTCGCCAAATGTAATGACTGGAAGTGCTGAAGCAAAGAAAATGTATGCTGTGGGAGCAAGAATCCTGGAGAGTTTACAGGCATAACCAAAACAACCAGTCATGACAATCTCCTCATGCTTATTTCATTTCATGCATTACAGACTCCAACAAACAAACCTGTAAACAAACAATGTTGACTGAAATGCATACAGACTCCAACAAATGTTGCTCTAAAAGCTCCATTGCTAGAGAAAATAACACTGGACACATTTTTAAAACAAAGAAACCTTTGTTATTGTTTGTTTGCACAAGAAGAACTCAAGCGCACATAAATTCTGCCTTTCCTAGCTCTCTCTCTCTCTTTCTCTCTCTCTGCCTTCACCACGAAAGGGCAACAAACTGTGTGGGGCAACTAGTTGTGATTCCCAACAACAAGGTTCTTCTTACTTATTACATCAAAAGGAAACAAGTTACAACAACAGGAAAACCAAACCAAAGGGAGAAAGCAAGAGAGATTCACAGAGTGCTGTTGTTCCCAATTCTCACAAATCCACAAGCAAACAGCAATCTTTCTTTGAAGCGAATCAATACCTATAGCCAGAGTTGAGGCCGCCAATCCAATCTTGCTTGTAGCATGCAAAACGGCCATTTACGTCCCTTTTAATGCCCTTCAAAGGATGGAACAACTTCGCCATTTCCAGTTGAACCTCAGAAACGCAATACTTACGGCAGGGGTGTTTAGCTCCCAGTATAAGAATTTGATGATGATGATGATGTGCTTGTGGCCAAGTGTGTCTGTTTTTTCGGTTGCTTCTTCTTCTGTCTACATGAGAGTTTAAAGAGCATGTCCTGATTGTGGAAATGTGTCTCTGTTTCGGTGGCTTCTTCGTCTGTCTACATCATCAGTGTTTAAGGAGCATTTCCTGATTGTGCGCAAGAGTCTCTGAGGCTGCTTCAAATCTTCGACGAAGATGTAGAATACGGCCAAATTGAGGACTAGTTCAAAAGGAAGCACGTCACTCGAGGTGGAAGCGAAGCCCCCCACGTGGGTGATCGCAGTTGGAGCATGCAGTGGCAGCTTCGGAAGCGACCTCAGGTAGTTTATGAAGGTTAGGACAGGAGAACAGGCTCGTCACTGTTGCCTTTGATTTTGGTATGGTAGTGGCACTGGAGGACTCAAGCTCCAGGGAGATCTGGCATACTATGCATCTCTCACATTTCCAAGAGGCCTTGATATTTGCAATCACCTTGCGGATTGTGCATGAGCAGATTAGGTTAAGACGCTTGAGGCATTGTCCTGATGCCACAGATATAGCACAGCAATATAAAGTAGCACACCAAGTTCAAGGACCGTAACTGTGACAAAGAACTGAAAGCAGATAAGCAAGTCTTTCAACTAATGAATGTTCTGCATCTTGCCTCAGATTTGCACTTAAGATGTCTGGTACCATTTAGAAGGTCTGAAAGACCTCAAATTCCTCCAAGGTTGAAAGTCTACTGCACCAAATTAGGGTACTTCATGACGTTTTCCTCATGGTGCAATCAATGATTCTTGGGAGTGTAGGTATATAGTGATGCTAATAGATCTAGAGAGATGACCAAATGGGGATGCCTGGAATGCTCTGACCACCATCTACAATAAAGAGATTTCCAGTGATGTATTTTGATGCATCACTTGAAAGGAATAGCACTACAGATGTAAGATCAGGATGTGTGCGTCCCCATCGCTTAAGAGGGACTATCTTTTCTGCAACCCCATTCAACCACTCCTTGCCAAAGAGATCAACTGTGATTTCTGTCTCATATAACCCAGCCGCTATGGCATTCACTCGTATGTTAAGTGGACCCAGCTCAAGAGCAAGATACTGTCACACACCAAGAAACACCTTTCAGTGAAAAAAAGCTTCCACCAGCAGCAGAATAGCATAATTGGTTTGTCAAAAAGCCTCCAGCTGTTTGCAAAGTTCTAATGCAATGCTTACCCAAACTTTTTTCCAAGCAGGAGTAATGCTCAAGATATGAGAAACCATATATAAGTCAATGCACGACAGAAGATAGCAAGCTCTGCAACTCATCTTGATGGAATTCATGCAGAGAGAACAACACCACACCTTGGTCAAATAATTCAAGCCTGCCTTTGATGTACCATATGCAACAGCACCAGGAAGCAAGCTTCGCTCAAGCCCTGCAATTGAAGAAATATTGATGAAAGAACCTCCCCTTTTTGCAGCTCTCATCCGCTTGCCAACAGCCTTTGACATCAGCCATGCTCCCCGTAGGTTGGTGTGCATAACAGTGTTCCATTCTGCCTCATCTGTATCCAATGGGCCCTTTACTGTGCCTGTTTTGCATCATTAGAAACACTGAGTTCAAATTGAAAGATCTATATCTGATAGACCTTCTTCCTCCTCACACAGTCTGCTAGGTTAGAGAAACCACATACTTAGACACATTCCTCGAAAATGAAGCCTATTTCATTGCAATTGCAGAAATGTATCACAAATCCCAGCAAGAATGCACGCCCTATTTCTTCTTGCTTGAGCTATGTCTGATGCCAATTTTGTATGCATGTGCCATGACGCCAGGCAAGGATTAAGACATCCAACTATTGTGTGGTGAGAGCGCTTTGAGCATGACAATTAAGCTCAATCATTGTCTTGCCTTCCTCACAAGGAACATCCATGACAGGGAATTGGCTAAAAGATTATATTAGAAGCAAAATTGAAAGAATTTTCTGTTTTCAGGGGGGAAGCAAATTTATGAAAAGATTTCAATTTCGGCAGGATACCTCTGAAACCCGCATTGTTGACAAGAATATCAATGACACCGAAGGTCGTCCATGCTTTCTCAACAGCTGCATCAATCACACTTTCGTCCTTACTTACGTCGACCTCAACAACCGCAACTCTTCCAGGCCTAGGTTTTCTCGAGCATTCCCCTGTTTCTCCTGTATTGGAATCTCCGTCTGTGAGAGCGCCGATTTCGTCGCACAGCGATTGGAGAAGCCGCGTTCTCCGAGCGGCGATGATCACGTTGCACCCTCTCTCCGCAAGAGTGACCGAGAATACCCTCCCCAGTCCAGATGATGCCCCTGTTAGCAGCGCCACTTTCCCTTCTATATCCTCCATCTCCTCCCCAGAGTTTCCTCCTCCCTTTGCTGTTGTCACCTCCATATAACTCTGAACCTCGATCGCCTCTTGCTCTCGCTCTCGCTTCACAAAGTAAAGCAGACTAAGCCACCGTTCTTCAAACCAACCATATCACGTTCAGTTCTTCGGCCGAATTACAACTGGACTCCCTCAAATCCACCGGCTCTAAGGAAATGTGCTTCAGTGATGATCTTTTCAGCAATAAGATGCAATTTTAGCCTTTAAAACCAACAACTTTTCAACAATAATAAAGCATTGTGCTTATTAGTTTAGGCTAACTAAGTTTGTGTCACTTATGGAAGGGATTGAACCTCTTGAATTGCACATTGCAACATAAGTGGCCTACAAAATTGTAGCAAACGCCTCTTATCAAAATTGAAAACATACAAAATGTTTTTAAAAACATAAAGGTATTCTTAGTATTTTACAAGTTACAATTGATAATTGAAAGTTAGACACAAAAAACCAAACTTACTAGGTAGTACTAGAAATTGCACATGCAAAAGAAATGAAAAAATAAAAAGGGTTTAGGGGGAAGTTGACTATGAGTGAAGTGGTAACATTTGAGGAAATATTTCATTTTCAACTAAATTTGTAAAATCATTTTTGCAAGTTTTTTTTTTTTTTCATGCTAATTTGAAATCAAAATATTATTAGGTGATATTGATTGCAATCTCTAGTGAATTCATTAGAGAAGGAAACTTGATATCAAAATATGCTACAACCAAAGTAGTGTGTTTTTTCTTTTGGTGAAATTTTACATCGTTGTGAGAAAGAACAAAACTAATGTGATTCATACAACAAAGGTTCTTTTTGAAAAAAATGGTTGAAAAACACTTGATTTTGAGGAATTGCTTTTTGAAATTGTTATATTTAAATAGTAGGTCAAAATAGTGAGTTGCAACATGTTAAAATGCAATGTAATTAAAATTAAGTGAAGATCTAGTTAAAATATTAATTTTGAAACAAAATGAAACAATTAAAAATTATTTGAAATCAAAGATCTATATTGCTACTTTTGTTGTTTGGCATGTGGAGCAATTATTTCCAAATTGGAAAGAAAATCAAATAATAAATGTTAATTTTGAGTCTTTAAGTTTGTAAATGAAATAAATAAAAGAATTTTTTTTAATTTTAAATATGCTTAAATTTTTTTTAATTGTTGGTAAAAATGTGATATGGGTTGAGATTAGTCTTTCACTAATTTGAACATTATAAAAAACATAAACAAAAATTTTTAAAAATATAAGATGGGCATCACATATAAAAAAAGTGTGTTAACGGTAAAAAATTGTACTATGTGGGTTAAACACCATGAATGTTAGGATATAGCAATATTGTCATAGATGGTAGTTGCCATCAAATGGCAAAACAACCTTAGAAGAATTTTAAAATGAAAGTGCTTTTTGACAATAGTACTGTCAATATAGTGAATTACTTTCATTGAACAAAATAATTAGAAATTAATTATGGGAGAAATTATAATAAAAATAATATTAATTATTTAAAATAATATCCTAATCAGTTCATTTAGAAGGGCATTTTAATAATTATTTAATTACTAATGGTAAATATCTTATTTACCATCTTTTATTTATCAGGGGGTGAAGCCATTTAGGTTAATTAGTCCAAGTGGATAAAGAATGGATGGATTTCCCTTAATTAAGATGTGTGCAAAGGATTAAAATAAGAAGATCTAAAAGGATAAAATCTCAACCTTTGTGTGGTGAACATCATTCTTGGGTTCTTTATTTATCCTTTGAAGCAATTTTTAATATTATGTGTCAACTTTTAAGTGATAGAAATTCATGCCAATGTTCCTAATAGGCCATTTACATTTCAATTTGAAATTTTGTTAAATTTTTTGTTGTGTTTGGTTTGTGAATGTTTAGACAAATGCAACAAATAAATATATTTCATGTAGATATTTGGTTTCACTTACATCCAAGTTTGAGGTCTTAAGGTTCACATGTACTTGTATGTACTAAATAACAACAACATTAGTTGTTTGTTTATTTTTCTACATCAAATTGTTATTTTTTTGTCACATTGGATTGTTCTTCTTTCTTCATTAAACTCATAAATCAAACTAAATGGTGATTGTACTCCTACAAGAAAAAACAAATGCTTGAACATAAAGTTTGAAGCAATTAATAGGTATACATCTAAATATAATTTTTTAAGACATTACTTCATGAATGTTAAAGTGAACATCTACATACTTACATTCACATGTGTTTTACAAATGTAAAACAATGGTAGATAATGTTGCAAACAAAGTGGGCTATGGATTATAACTTTCAAAGTTGAAAATTAACATGCTTCAAAATTTAGACAAGGACCCAAAAAAAACAAAAGTTGAAAAAATGGACTACCTAACTTAAACATAATCAAAACTACTAAATGTTTATGGTTTCAAAGATTTTAAGACACCATGTGCATTCAAAAATGTGGGTGTAGTCAATGACTCTATGTCACAATATGCTCAAAGCAAAACTAAATTTCAAGAGAAACATGGAACATTACTTTGCTAATGTATTAAACGTACCAATCTAATTTAATTCATGTTAGACTAAAGATGTAAATCTATTAACATTTATTACATAAGGATAAATGTTTTATATCACAAAACAAATCAAGATTATGTTGGATGTTTTCAAATTGGAGTATAAGGAAATTGAAAACAATTTCACCAATTGGAAATGGAAGAAATTGTTGAAGGAGATGGTCACAAAAGACATAATGTCTTTCCAAATGCACAAGTTCTATTCTAATTTTGGTATTTTCGCCATCAATATGTCATTAGATTTGTGATTTAACTAGGTAGCTTGTTTGATAAAAGAACATGAACAAGAAAAAAATAGAGAAGGAAAAAGTTGGAATATTAACCACTTTTTCTACATCAACAATTCAACATCCATTTGATGGGCAAAAAATAGCAAATCGTGTCTGTAAATAGACGCATCAATGTCTATACCATCACTTCTAAACAAGTATAAAATTTGTGTAAACAATTCATTTGAAGTTCAGAAGATGTCAAAGATACTAACATCATTGTAATGTTTATACATAAACACACAATGTGTTTACATAGGAAAATCATCAAACCCTTACAAAAGATATAAATAGCATGCACATATGCCTCCATATAGAATGAAAAATGATGTTATGAAGTATTAATCGTTTGATATGCATTTTGACCTAGAAGTGATGTACAATACTTCACAAAGGTATTCAGCTAATAGAAAAAAAAGGAATTAATACACAAAAATCGGATATAATCTTTCTCATGGGCGTCCTTATAATCCAATTTATTTTATTAGAAAAAAGAAATAAAAAAGATGAAAATCTATTTTTTTGTTGATGTCATTTTTTAATGTACATATTTTACTTGGAAAATAAAGGAGTATTATAAATTTGAAAACTAGTTATTGATTGGCTTGATCCAAAAAAATTGTTTAGCTTTTTGTTTTATTTGCAATTGGGCATGATAACTTCACAATAAATTGCATTCATATTACCTCATATTGTTGTACCACCCTACACATAAACACCAAGTATCACATTTCAACAAAAATCAAATGTCAACCCATGAGCAAAAGTAAAAACTATGAAGGAACCATGCTCAAGGTGCAAAATAAACTTGGCCTAGTTGAATTATGAATGGCTATTGAAATGTCTTTATCTTTCAATACTTCGCATAAATCAACCTAATGCGTTATGAAAAAATAGTGATTAGACCTTATCAATAATGATCATTCCTCATGTATTACAAATAAAACTAGAATGCAAACGTCAACTAAACCGATGAAAGTTTGGATATTGAAAAACTTAAAATCACAACCACATACAATTCATGGTATCTCATGCATGACAACCTCTATCAAGGTAAAGAACATACCTCCAAACTCCAAACAAATATAGCTTGAAAGATGTAATGAATGTGTGTTCCTTCTTGAGAGCTTTGTTATTGACCATTTTTCATATTTGCCATGAACAATTGATTGAAAACTTGAATCAAGGTAAAATTTCCTAACCTTAACCAAAATTTCAAAGGTGACTTCTCTCACCCCGACCTTTTCATATGACATGTCAAAACTTGCAACTTGAGAATAATCAACAAAACAACATGATTTTCACACTTCAATGTTGGAAAAGAGAAATCAATTATTCATGAATGTTTTTTTTTTGGGTGGCCTTTAATTCCAAGACATACCCTTCGGCCTAAATAAGCAAGCTTCATAAAAGGATAACTTGTTTTGCACCAATGCAAATATGGTACTCTAGCAACGTAAAAAAGGGGAAAGATGTGATAATGTTATTTTAAAGTTAATTATACAAGTTAAAATTAACTTGGACAAGGAAATACACGTTTTACCATAAAATTATTGGGTGTTGATGTTGAGCAACAATGCCCCTTGACTTGATTGCAGCCCTAAACATGAAAACAACATTTCACTTATCAATAAGTTCTACTATCATCACCATGCATCTATTTTTGTTTCCATTCTGCTCCATATTCTTGGGTGCTTGCACAACATGTACAAAAACTTATGTATAACAAATGAAAAAATATATCCAATTCACTTTAGAATCTATGACCTCCCCGTAATTTGCAAGTTTTTTTTATAACATGATCATTTGAGTACTATACATGCTTTCAAATGAGGAAGCATGGCCTAATGTTTGGTTAATATTTTCAATGTAAAACTTGGTCAATAGGGACATGGTTAGAAAAAAATTTGTGTGAAATTTTGGGGACAACCAATAGTGATGCCATGGCAACAAATGTACCATCAATGAAGTAACAAGACAATTTGAAACAACTTTAACCAAATTTAACAACAAAAGCAAAACCTTAAGCAATTAGCTAAACAACTTGAATACAAAGAAGTTTGAGGCAACCCTAAGTGCTAATTGCTTAGAGCTCATCATGAAAAATAAGATTAAAAAATCAACCAAGTTGAAAAAATGCAAGTGTGAACATTAAGGTGTTATTGGTTTTAAAAAAACAATCGAAAACTCGGTGCTCCAACAATGTCGATGGTTGAATGAAATTGAAAATTAGATGATGGATTGAAACTTGTCGTTCAAACTTGATTAAAATTCAAATAGAGACAAAATCAAGACATGAATTTGGATTCAAAATGTTGTAAAATCATATAATGAATGTCAAACCCCAAAAATCAAAATCAAATTAAGAATTTAAGTTGATTGTTATAATATGATTGTTCAAGAATCAATTTTTTTGGTCCTTAATTGTTAATAATCATATTGTACAACAATGAATGTTGAACATTCAAAAAATCAATTATAAAATTTTTCAAAGCAAGAACCATAAAGCTAAATGCATAAATTGCAAACTAGAAAACTTCATCTTTGAAACGATTGAATCTTGATCATTAAACCTTAATTAATAAACTAGATGTTCAAATGTTCATATTTTTAAATTTTAAGTGATGAGTCTTATGGTTAAAATCAAAGGAAAGAAGGAAAATTTTCAACTTCTTTGTGTTGTGCACAAATCATGAAGCAAATATTGAAGCTTCAATTTTTTTTTATTGTTCTAACAATGGCATGTCAAAATTACTAAAGAAAATGAATGAATCAAAGCTAAAGATACTCTAATAATGGCATGTTATAATTAGTAAAGAAAGCCAATGAACAAAGCTAGAGATGAAAGAATGAGCCAATGAAATCAATGATGAGGATGAGAAAAAGATGTAACTCCTCCTTCATGAAGAAGGTTAAAATTTGCAAACCCTAATTTTACATAAGAATAATTTAACACATACAAATCACAAAAAAGACCACATGATGGTGACAAATGTCTATTTTTGGTGGGATTTCAAGCATGAATTTTTTTGTGTTGCACTCATGAAAAATTGGCAAATTATTTTAAATTTTCAAAAAAACCAAATTTAAAGGTAACCAAAGGGGTGCTTGAAGTAAGGATTTGTATTAATTTTTTTAGTAAAAGAAACACTAATCCAACCTTTATTTGAATATTTATTTTCATAAAATTGGAATTTTGAATAACAACCCATCAAATGTATTAGTTTCAAAATTCACATTGTGGATTGTCTCTCCCACTACTACACCCATGGAGGAAAGATTTCATTCCAATCCTTATTCAACACAAGAAACCCAATAATACCAAATTGTAAAAAACTTTGAGATTTTTCTTAATGTATTTCGAAGGTTGGGTAATAATATTGCCCTTGTCTTTGCAATTGACCACTTTTGAAAGCTAAGAAACTAACATTTGAAGTTCACCACATAAATGAAGTTCACTTGAAAGCTAAAGCATTGTGGGCATGTGAGCAGGGTTTAGGGTTTAAGGTTCCTTTCATTTCAATCATCATCAGTTTTCTTCATGAAGACATATGGAGTCTTCTACAAAGATACAAAACTTCATCCATTTGAAAACAAATGGAAATTGTGGGGGTTCATTACCACTTGCCTTCCCATCCTTTGGACTAAGTAACTAGCAAGAGACAGCCACAAGTGAACAAGCACCCACCAACTCACCATCCATTGGATGCCCATTATTACTTAGTTTGTGGCTGAACCTCATCTAAGTTTATATTTGGTTTCACCTTGGGTAACCAATTTTGTAGGAAATAGGTCTCATATATATAGGTAGGTAGGTAGGAAAATAGGTAACTACTAGGTAAGGAGATGCTTTATCTTTATATATAATATCCCTGGGTGGTCGTCCTTTAGGGGTCGAAGTGCAGTGACGACTTTAGGTGACAAAACCAATTTTGGTCCCCCTTTTGTTTTTTATGTACTAGAGTTATCCAGAAAGTCACCCTGTCTTTGGGCCTGCTTCCACTCCCTATCCCCTCTTTTAGTGGTATCCGCAAAGAAGGGAAATTTTAATACATCTCAGTATGAAAT